>ERZ778021.310-NODE-310-length-97931-cov-10.283726_pt1 | contig 97931 bp, 83 predicted proteins | sample MGYA00375751_ERZ778021 | MGnify/ENA primary metagenome ERZ778021 (study PRJEB29350, sample SAMN05389814) | bioreactor metagenome | isolation source: Thiocyanate stock bioreactor | place: South Africa: University of Cape Town | collected 2013-08-29 ... | reverse complement strand
ATAATCTATATAAAAAAGAGAAACCTGATATCGTTCATCATGTTGGATTAAAGACAATTTTATGGGGAACTTTAGCTGCTAAACTAGCAAAAGTAAAAGGTATAGTAAATGCGGTTAGCGGTTTAGGTATAATATTCTCTGAAGAGAATAGGTCTGTGATGCCTAAAATACTTATCAGAATTTTTAGATATCTTCATAATTATAATAATCTAGTAGTTATCTTTCAAAACAATGAGGATAGAAACCTGTTTTTGAAAAATAGAATTATTAAAGAGAAACAATTGTATATGATTAAGGGTTCAGGCATAGATTTGAATCTTTTTAGTTATACACCTGAATCTGATGATACAAAAATAAAGATTCTCTTTACAGCTCGTATGATTGAAGAGAAAGGGGGGTTTATTTTTACTGATGCTGCATTAAAACTTAAAGATAGATATAAGGACAAGGTTGAGTTCTTATTGTGTGGCGGTCTGCATGATAACCCTAAGGCAATAAAAGAACATGACTTGAGGGCTTTATGTGATGGTGATTATATCCAGTGGCTTGGGTTTAGAAGTGATGTGCTTGATCTTCTTAAGCAATCTCATATTGTTGCATTACCGTCATATTACAGAGAGGGTCTTCCTAAGTCGCTAATTGAAGCAACTGCTATAGGAAGACCTATTGTAACAACAAATTCTATTGGTTGTAAAGAGACTGTTGAGGATGGATGGAATGGTTATTTGATCCCAATAAAGGATAGTGACACATTAGCTGAAAAACTTACTTTATTAATAGAAAACAAGGAGCTTAGGAAAGAAATGGGAAAAAATTCTCGTTTATTAGCTGAGAGGGATTTTTCTATTGAGAACGTGATTGAAAGACACTTGAACATTTATAGTCATTTAATAAATTGAGTAGGGAAGTGAAATTTTGGGTTATCGGAGTTGCTATATTCATTGGGTTTCTTGTTGTAGCACCTGTTTGAAGATAATCGGATGTCAAAATTGTTGGTATTGATAATTTGAACTCACACTATGATGTGAATTTGAAATATGGTCGTTTACATGAATTGGTTTTTTTAAAGCTCGACTAAGTATAACTAATCCAACTATAAGTCGAACTGGTTTGGTTGTATGTTGTATCACCATTATCTTGACAGTACAATGGCAAAAATGTTTCTTCAAAAATGTTCCCATCTACTTTATTGGCTAAAATGCATAAAGGATATTTGTGATTTAGCACATCTTAAAAGGAAAAAATAAGCTAATTTGATTCTGATTTTTGGCTTTGACATCATTTAGATTTGCAAGTCGTAGAATACAAAGATACAAAATCTTACATTATTATCGAGACTTCTTTACACTTATTATGTGGATATTCCGGTGATACTGACCACCTATTCCGGTGATATTGACCATCTCTTAGGTTGTGTATCTCTCAACACAATCGTCTGACAAAATTACCGTTTTTTTCTTAAACTTTCACCTTTCAATTCAATTCTATATGCAGTATGCACAATTCTATCGAGTATTGCGTCTGCAATTGTTTCATTTTCAATCACATCAAACCAGTTTTCAACAGGTAACTGACTGGAAATAATGGTTGCCGCCCGTGAGTGTCTGTCTTCCACAATCTCCATTAAATCCAATTGTTGCTGTTTGTCAAAGTGTGTAAATCCAAAATCATCAAGTGCAAGCGCAACTGATTCATTTGAGATTCAATCTGTGTCATTGTTTTGTTTGTTTGTTTGTTTGTTTGTTTAAAATTTAATTGTTTGTTGATATTGGTTTTTAGAAAAATATGCTTTCCCTCTTATATTTGGATGTTTGGGTAATGGTTTTTGGCTTTGCTCCTGTTCGTTTTGCTGTTCAGTCATTTTATTAATGATTAATTGATTGATAAACCTGTATGAATAGTTCTAATAGTCAATGGCTATCTGACATGCCTTTTCAAAGGTCGTAGCATCTGTTTTACGTTGCAGACTCAACAGCCCGTCACAGCTGCGGTAAAGAAGTTCGGGATACCGTCCGCTTGTGAACATAAGCTCAACTAAGGTGGCAAATACGGACGAACTTCGGGCAGCCTGTTTGATATAATATGTGGGACTGCGCTCTAAATAATGCTGATGGTGTGAACATAAATGTTCTTTTACGGTAGAGTAACTGCCCCTCTTGAAGTTTCGCACGTGCGTGGCAACCAGCTCGTTTTTTACATAGATACGAACAACACTCCGGGTAAATATCAGCTTTGCCTTCATGCCTGTGTAAGCATACGGAACGCTATAATAATGTTTATCCTGAGCCAGATACACATGGTTGTTCTGTGCCACTTTAAGTTCTCTGTAATACTTCAATTCAAACGCAGATTCGGGTAATGGTTTGAGAAGCATTTTTTCTTCTGCTAAAAACTTTTCTTCCCGCGAATAAGGTTTTTGCTGCATCCTGGTTTGTGTATGTTCCCTGTTCTTTTGAGCAATGGCTGTATTGAGCGATTGTAAGTCAAAAAACTGCTCATTGCGCAATCTGGCATAAACTCTTGCATAAATAAGTTTTACCTGATTCTCTACCAGTGCTTTATCACGGGGTTTGCGTATGCGGGCAGGTATTACTGTGAAGTTGTAGTGATTGGCAAAGTCTTCCAGAGCACGATTTATATCCGGCTCGTAACGGTTGGCTTTGACAATGGCTGCTTTAAGATTATCTGGTACCAACACCTGTGGAACTTCTCCGAAATGAACCAGAGCACAAGCCAGGGCATGAAGAAAATCTTCTATATTCTGACTTGTCACAGCCATGGCAAAACTGTGTATAACTGTAACCACCTGGCTGTTCGCTGCGGTACTCCTGCCATAGAATCCTGCCTTCTAAAACAGGATCGTCCAACGAGAGAAGGACATCTATATCAATGCCTGAGAGTGACAACTTGTGAAGATAGGATTTCACTGTATTGCGGCTCATACAAAGCGTACGGGCAATGGTATTGATTCTCATGCCCTGCTTGTGTAATTGTAATAATTGTTTTATCTGACTCATGGGTCTTGTTTTTCCTGCCATAACCGATTGTGTTGATGAATAATGGCTGCGAAATAAAGCAAAACCTAAGACAATAAAGAAAATAAACTGGTCAACATGCTCCGTATTCCCGGAATATCAGGATTGAAACGATATGAAATCACTGATGCTTTTTGAACAAAACTGGTCAACATGCTCCGAAATCCCTAAAACAGTCTGAAAACAAAATACAGTCTTCTGAATTTGCTCACCTGTAAGATCAATCCTAAAATAATTTATTTCCTATGCTTGTGAAAAGTGGTCAGTATCCGCCGTATTGTCAGTAAAAAATCTTAATCTTAAACCAAAATTTTAGAACATTTGTGCCGGATTGAGGTGGTCAGTATGATCCGGATTATCCACGTAATCCTAATTTCACCAATTGGCTTATCTTTTCTTTTGTATAAATAGTGAAATCTTCCGGAATTAAAAATCCATTGAGTAAGCTCGAAGCGGGTTCGCCACTCCAATTCGTATTTTCCAGTAGTTTAATATCTTTCCAATGAGTGTTTTCCTTAAAAGACATTCTTTTTAAAAACAGCTTTGGTTTTAGCGTTTCGTTATATGAAATAGTCCAACGTTCTAGCAACTCTGTTCTTTTCTTCAAAATTCTTTTTTCTTCGTTTATCAACAAATATCCATTTTCTTGCATCTCCTCAATACTGTTTTTTATAGCTCCCAATGATAAATCAATAACATTTTGCATTTCTCGATAGGTATAATTTATCATCTCAGGATTTGTCAAAAAACCGAATAGTAATTTAATGCCGGATTCTTTAAATAGTCGACTTGGTTTTGAAAATTCGGCTGATAGTCGCCTGTTCTTTTCTCCTTTTACTACAATCCTAAGTTGATCGTTTATGATGGAAGCATTTCCAGAACTATCCAATGTATTTACACTATTATGGTTTAAGTCTGAAATCAGGTTAGGAGATATGATTCATTTCACGATTCGCAAATCATATTTAATTTAATGTTCTGATATTCTATGTGTTGTATATCATCGTCATATCCCCAGATAAAATTTATTTCTGACATTTGGTGCTTCCGAGTAAAATTCATAGTAATATTTTTAGAATGCATGGATAAAACATTTTCTCACAGAAGGCTACGTTCCCTAAGGTTGGCAATTGCCGGGGGAGAATATATGTATTGCATCCCAACGAAGCGCAAGACTAAACATATTTGGCATGATTGACCAATCACCAACCACTAATCACCTAATCACCAATTATCCTCCGTAAAACGTAAAAAACCACGCAAAAGGTAAAAATTTGCGTACTACTCTTGGAACTTTAAATAACAAAAATTAAATTTGCGAGATTTTAAGAATTAATTATGTCTAATTTAAATAGTTGTTTACCATGGAAGAGATTTTTGAGAGAATGCCTATACCTTTTGAGAAAGATGAAATGTCAGTCAAAACTTATTTTGAGCTGGAATTTAGAAAACTGTATGCAAACTTAACTTATCTTGAAAATTTAAAGTTGATAAAAGATAAATTCGTGCAAAAAGCATTAGATTATATTTTTCAAAATTATCAGGACAACATAGAACTTAAAAACTTAGCAGCCCATGTGGGTTTATCTCCCCAACGTATCTCCCAAAAAATGAAAAAGAAGACATTGTGTACTTTTAGAGAAATTCTATATAAAGTACGCTTCTCACACGCCATTAAAATGATGATTGAAACTGATGAGTTGCTGGAGTCAATTGCGTTTAGTTGTGGTTTTGGCACCAGAAGAACTTTTAACAGGGAATTCAGACAATTTACAGGTTTTGTACCTTCTGAATTTAGAAAACTTTATAATACTCATGAATTGATATTTGTGCAAAAAAATAAATTCCTCACATATTCCCCCTCGTTAAAAACGAGAGGGAGTATGCAAGGCATACTATGACGAGGTTCAACAGCTTATTTGATGTATCAATACTCAAGGCTTACTTTGCCTCAACAGCTTACTTGCCGTGCCGCTGATCAAGGCTTGTTTTGACACAACACCTTACTTGCTGCGTCGATACTCAAGGCTTATTCTAACACATATAAGCCTTGAGTAATTATGCAAATAAAATTACTTTTTTATTCTAAAAACATAATACAGCCATAAGCCAAAAACTAAAAAGAGAAAACCTACAACTCTAATCAACAGTTTATTCCCGGAGGCAGCTTTGGGTGATTCTTTATATACAACTTTCTCAACGACCACTTTAGTATGTATAGTGTCGTGCAGTTGTGTGCTGTATAATTCTTGCTTCATACTCCGTACTCTTGTTTCAGTTTTTTTGTTACGCTGAATAATAGCTGTTGCTTGCTCATTAACTGAAGCAGCCGGTTTGCCGGAGTTCGATGTTTGAGGCCGACTGTAGTTTAGCACATAAGTCTCAGTTATACTATCACTTTCAACAGAAATAATTTCAATATCGGATAAAGCATTACTTTGTTGTTCCTGGACTTTTATTAATTCCTGTATATTTTCCAATTGCTCATTATTTCTGTTAAAATCGACTCTTTTGATTGAGCTACAAGAATAAAAACCTGTTAAAACAACAAAGAACAAAAGTAAAGATATAAATTTATGAGCAGCCGTACGATTTATCCATCCATTTCTAAATTTATTATTTTGGGAATTTCGACTGCAAATATCATGTATATCATTAATTCGCTTCATCTTAATTAAATTAAAAAGTAATTGTTGATCCGGATAATTATTCAATGCATTCAGAGTTTCCTTGCCTACAATACCATCTTGTTTTATACCAAGAATTTCTTGCACAATATTGATGGTTCTACCCCCACTGAGCCACATCCAGTCGACAACTAAATTTGCAATAGACTGATTTTTGATTTGGTCTGCTTTCCAGCAATCCCAATAATTAGGTTTTAAAACAACTTCTATCATTTCTTCATGGGTTATAAGGAATACATCATTTTCGTCGATTAAACCGTCATTATTTTTATCATATCCGACCTGCTTCCAGATTTTTAAGGTCACACCCCGATTGGTTGGTCCTCCACTATCATCAGGATCGTCAACAAAACCACCCTCCCAGTCAGTGATAAAAGAAACTAAAGATTTTATTTTTGCCATAATTATGCTGCATTTTTAAGTTTAGTAACAATTTGTTGAAGAATCTCTTTTTGTTCCTTTTGAAGTTGCAGCATTTCAGCTAACATACTTTGTTGCTTATTTATAATATTATTAATGATGCGAACGAACCATTTTATAAAAAAATAGAACAAAGTTGCTGAATAAACGATATAAACAGAGCCTGCAATGATAAGGAAACCGAAGTCGGCAATTCCCTTGCCGACTTCTTGTGGATTAAATAAAGCACTCATCTTACTCTACAGTTATAGTTTCCTTTAATAAACTGCTTAGAATATCAGTTTTAGGTTTGCTTTTTACAAGCACACGATATTCACCGGCATCTAATGCAGGAATATTAAAACTTAACTCTTTAGGGAAGATACGGGAATAAATCATAGCTCTAATTTGCGTACCCGGTTTATTAACAGGCATAAAGAATACACCTTGTTCCAAATCAGTAACATCACACTGTAAACAACTACCGGTAATAGTTCCAATAGCACTGGGCGTAGCCTTCGAATTTACAGATACGGTTGCAGCATCGATAAACTTTTTTAATAAAGGTTGATAACTGAAGAGATTGCGGCATCTAAAGTTGCTGTTCCCATTGAAAAGTTTAAGAAGTTGGTCGATTTTCGATAAGCGATAACCCACAAATAGTAGCACAAGATATTTTAAATGAGCTAAATATTGATCCGTTAAATTATAAGTCTAACAATCCAATTTTAGAATGGATAAATAAAGCAGAAGCACGTGGAATTTTTATTTCAAGAACAAGTTTTATTCATTCAAAACTAAAATTGGATTCAGATGAACTTCAAGGTTTTGCTATTGCTGACGCTTATGCTCCTTTCATATTTATAAATTCAGACGATTGGAACTCATCACAGCTTTTTACATTAGTACATGAACTTGCACATCTCTGGATATCTGAGACAGGAATCTCAAATGAAATTGAACCTTCTATCGAAAATCTAAACAAATTAAATCCAATAGAATTGTTTTGCAATGAAGTTGCAGCTAATGCTTTAATGCCAAAAGAAGTTATAGAAAATTTAGATAAAAAGGCTTTTAATAATGTAAAAGAAGTTTTTAAAAATGCAAAAATTATGGGGGTCAGTTCTTTTGCTTTGTTGGTGAGGGCTTTAAATATGAAAATTATCTCATTAAAAGTATATCAAAATCTAAAGTATCAAGCAGATATTGAATATCGTAAATTTCTAAAAAAAGAAGAAGAAAGAAAAATTAAACAAAAAGATAATTCAGGTGGACCAAATTATTTTCTTTTACAATTAAATAGAAATAGTAGATTATTTACCCAAACAGTTTTAGATGCCTTTCGTGGGGGTGTTGTTGAGCCTTCAGTAGCAAGTAATTTATTAAATGTTCAAGTAAATAAGTTTTCCAAACTTGAAGCACACATGTATTGATGAACAAGTCGTAAAATGTTTACAGGATATTTATTCTGCCGACCCAAACCATAAATTTTTAGTTGATAATACTAAAGCGAGATCATTAGCTGACCCTTGGGTTATAGCTCATGCTTTAAGAGAAAATGCTATTGTTGTAACAAAAGAAGAGAAAGTAACTGCGTTAAATTCCACTAAGATTAAGATTCCTAACGTTTGTGAGAAGATGAAAGTAGCTTGGATTAATGATTTTCAATTGATTGAAAAATTAAAAATTAAGTTTAGATGTGAAATTTTATAAATGTCGTCGGTGAACTTTGTCTTATCGCATCTGTTTTAGGTGAATCCGGTGATATTTGATACTATGGTTAAGAATTCCGACAAATTAAGAACAGGAAATGTCTATTGTGGGAGCACGTCCACAAATGAAAGTAGATTTCGAAAAGTACTCACCGGAAATTCAGGATTTTGTACCTTCTGAATTTAGAAACCTTTATAATACTCATGAATTGATTCTAGTAAAAAACAATAGGCTTGTGCCAATTATGTGAATGTGCCAATATGCCAATCCCGATAAATCGGGACAAGTCGTGCCGATGTGAATAATGGATTGCAGGTTTGCTGCTCCCTGAGCGTAGTCGAAGGGAACAATCCAACAACTTAACAACCTCAAAAACCTTAAATTAAAAATCCGCTATTTAAGTTTTTCCTTTGTTTTATTAAATACGATTTGTTGTTATTAAAGTTTTACTATAACTTTACAGCATTAAAAGCAATTATTATGAATAAAACATTTCAATCAGGTAAATACATTAACCAAGGGTTTCATCGGTCTTTTCTTCCATCTAAAATTAATAAGAATTGGGAGATAAGCGATATGCAGGTTATTAGCTTACTAAGTCAAGCTGATAGACATTTAGGCAAACTAGATATGTATTCAGAATATATCAATATTGATTTATATCTTGCTATGCATATTGCAAAAGAAGCTACACAGTCTTCAAGAATAGAAGGAACTCAAACTCAAGTAAAAGATGCTTTTTTATCAAAAGATAATATTAAATCAGAAAGAAGGGACGATTGGGAAGAACTCCAAAATTATATTTTAGCAATGAATGTAGCTGTTTCAGAATTGCAAAACATACCTTTTTCCGGTAGACTATTTCGTAAAGCACATCAAATATTATTATCCGGAGTTAGAGGAGAGCATAAACTTCCTGGTGAATATCGAAAAAGTCAGAATTGGATAGGTGGTGCTACTTTACAGGATGCCATTTTTATTCCCCCAGCTTATATGGATGTTGATGAGTTGATGTCTGATTTGGAGATTTTTGCCAATGATGAACTAAATCCTTTACCCATTTTACTTAAAACAGCACTTATCCATTATCAATTTGAAACCATTCATCCTTTTCTTGATGGAAATGGACGCGTAGGACGACTGCTAATAACTCTTTATCTGGTTTCACAGGGTATTTTGAAACGTCCAATTTTATATTTATCTGATTTTTTTGAAAAACATAGAAGTCTATATTATGATAATTTAATGCGAGTGCGTACACATAATGATATCAATCAGTGGTTTAAGTTTTTTTTAACAGGCATCATTGAAACCTCGAAAAAAGGGACACAAACATTCGATGCAATTTTGCAAATACAACAAGCTCTTGATGAAAAACTTAAACCATTAGGAGGCAGAGCTGCAGATGCACGCTTAGTTTTTAATGAATTGTTTAAAAACCCTATTATTCAGGTTGATGGTGTAGAAAAAATAATCAACAAATCAAATGTATCAGCATATAAACTTATCAATGATTTAGAAAAACTCGGACTGATTAAAGAAATTACTGGCAGTCAAAGAGATAAGCTGTATGCCTTTCAAGAGTATATCGATTTATTTAGTTGATAAATGGCCGATGTACCGATGTCCCAATCTCGATAAATCGGGACAAGACAACAGCCAATCCACAATATTAATATGTTCAATGCCTTCAATGTCAGTAGTTATTATGTCAGTATAACCTTAATTATATGCTCATCAGATTTGCAATTGATTGATTTAGAAACTACAATTGAGCAAATTGATTGGAGTGATGTGTCGGTAATAAGTATTTAGTAAATTTTTATTACTTTTGTAAATCGATTATTTAAAAATTGAATATTCACATAGAATATGAACCATAAAGAAAAATTAATAGCAAAAATATCAGACAACAAAGAACTTGTTGGAGTAATCGGATTAGGTTATGTGGGTTTACCTTTAGCTGTAACTTTTGCTGCAGCAGGAGTTAATGTCCTTGGTTTCGAAAAAAGCACCGCAAAGGCAGAAAAATTAAACCGAGGTGAAAATTACATTGGTGATATTACCGAAGAAGAACTGCAAGCTGTGCTAAAAAACAAATTATTTGAAGCAACAACAGACTTTTCACGTATTGCGGAATGTGATGCTCTTATTATCTGCGTTCCTACACCTTTAGATATTTTCAAAAAGCCTGATATGAGTTATATCGAAAGTGCCTGCATATCCATTGGTCAGAACATGAAGAGCGGTACTTTCATAAGTTTAGAAAGCACTACCTATCCTACTACTACGGAAGAATTTATGCTCCCAATCATTGAGGCAGAATCGGGCTTAAAGCATGGTGACGACTTTTGGTTGGCTTACTCTCCTGAAAGAATTGATCCGGGTAACGTAACCTACAAGACCAAAAACACTCCTAAGGTGATGGGAGCAATGAATGAGGATGGTCTCAAAATCGGTGAGATGTTGTATAAGAAATCGATCCAAAATCTCCATTTGGTAAGTTCACCCCGTGTTGCTGAAATGGTTAAGATACTTGAAAATACATATCGTTTAATAAATATCAGCTTAATAAATGAATTGGCTCTCCTTGCCGGTAAGATGGATATTAATATTTGGGAAGTAATTGAAGCTGCCAAAACCAAGCCTTTCGGATTTCAAGGGTTTTATCCGGGACCAGGCATAGGTGGACATTGTATCCCGTTAGATCCATTTTATTTAGAATATATTGCTAAGAAATTTAATTTTGATTTAAGCATGATTCATAATGCCGGACATATCAATATGCGTATGCCACATTACATGTATATTAAAATCGGAACTGCATTAAATAAGCAAGAAAAACCAGTAAGTGGGAGTAATGTGATTTTCCTGGGTGTTGCCTATAAGCCAAATATTAATGATGAGCGTGAGTCACCTGCATTGGAAATAATGGATATTGTAGCAGCAAAAGGAGGGATTGTTTCCTACAACGACCCTCATATACCACAAATTACTACCCACGATGGTCATAAGTATCAATCTGTAGAGTTAACTGCTAAAAATTTAGAGCAAGCTGATGTGGTCGTAATTACTACCAATCATGCAGTATATGATGCAAGCTTTATTGGAAAACATGCCAAGCTAATTGTTGATTTGCGTAACATGTTTGAACCGGATGGTAACGAACGAATTTTTAAACTGTAAAACTATTTACTATTTTTACTATTTATAATTTGTCAGCTCCTAATTACCCCACTAAAAAAAAGAGGCACTTTTGATGCCTCTTTTTTGTTCAGTAATATAATATTATACAATTATGCTTTACCTGCGCTTCCTAATACATTTTTAGTTTTGTGCATATAAAGTTTTTTCAATTCTTCGCGAGCCGGACCTAAATACTTACGTGGGTCGAATTCAGCAGGATTCTTAGCGAATACTTCACGAACAGCAGCAGTCATTGCTAAACGACCGTCTGAGTCGATATTTACTTTACATACCGCTGATGCTGCAGCTTTACGTAATTGATCTTCAGGAATACCGATTGAATCTTTCAATGCACCACCATTATTGTTGATTGTTGCAACATATTCTTGTGGAACTGAAGATGCACCATGCAATACAATTGGGAAACCCGGAATTTGTTTTTCAATTTCTTCCAAAATATCAAAACGTAATGGAGGTGGAATTAAAATACCATTCTCATCACGAGTACATTGGTCAGGTGTAAATTTGTTTGCACCGTGTGATGTACCGATAGAAATAGCAAGTGAGTCAACACCTGTACGAGTAACGAAGTCAACAACTTCTTCAGGACGAGTGTATGTATGGTGTTCTGCAACAACATCATCTTCGATACCTGCCAAAACTCCAAGTTCTCCTTCTACAGTCACTCCTTTTGAGTGGGCATATTCTACAACTTTCTTAGTCAATGCAATATTATCTTCATAAGGATGATGCGAACCATCAATCATTACTGAAGAGAAACCTGAATCGATACAATCTTTACATAATTCGAAAGTATCGCCATGGTCTAAGTGCAATGCGATAGGAATATTATAACCTAATTCTTTAGCATATTCAACTGCTCCCTGAGCCATATAACGCAAAAGAGTTTGATTTGCATATTTACGCGCTCCGCTGGATACTTGAAGAATAACAGGAGATCTTGTCTCAACACAAGCAGAAATAATTGCTTGCAACTGTTCCATGTTGTTGAAGTTAAATGCAGGAATTGCATATCCACCTTCAATTGCTTTTTTAAATAATTCTTTGGTGTTAACTAAACCAAGTTCTTTGTAACTTAACATATACTTATTTTTATTGATTTGATTTGAATAATAGTGTGCAAAAATAGTGAAAAATTATCATATTACGAAGTGATAAAATTATTTGATTTCGTATATAGAACAATTACACCCTACTAAATGTTGACTTTAATATCTATAAAACCATAAATCGTATAAATATAAAAAGAAAATGTATTAAATTCGTAAACTTTTTCTCTATATAAAAACAACATAACCATAAGTTATATGAGGACTTCTTTATTAACATTCTTGTTTTTTATACAAACTTTAATCTTTGTTTGTTATACTCAGATTCCAAGTGGATATTATGATAAGGCATTAGGAAAATCAACAGCACAACTGAAGACCTCCTTACATTCAGTAATTTCAAGTGGATACAAAGATAATGGATATGATTATCTTTACACAATATACGAAACAAGTGACAGAAGATCCGATGGGAAGATTTGGGATATGTACTCTAATTGTATATGGACTTTCGGACAGAAGAAATGTGGTAATTACAAAAATGTGTGTGATTGTTACAATAGGGAACATTCAATACCTCAAAGTTGGTTTAATGAAAGAGCACCTATGAAGAGCGATGCATTTCATATATACCCTACTGATGGTAGAGTAAATGGACAGAGGAGTAACTACCCGTTTGGCGAATGTAGCAATGGTACAACATTATCTATGGGAAAAGGGCGATTAGGGAGTTCTACGTTTTCAGGTTATTCAGGAACTGTATTTGAGCCGGATGATGAATATAAAGGTGATTTTGCTCGAACTTATTTCTATTTTGCAACAAGATATGAAGATATTATGACAACCATAGGCGGAGAATCATTTAATGGCACTATATATCCGGCACTTTCTTCCTGGAGTCAGAATTTATTTCTAAAATGGCATAGACAAGACCCTGTATCTCAGAAAGAAATTGATAGAAATAATGCTATTTATGTTCATCAAAAAAACAGAAATCCATTTATCGATCATCCTGAATTAGTTGAATATATCTGGGGAACAAAAATAGATACACCATGGGATATTAGTTCTGCTATAGATTTTCCGGATTACGCAATTTTCTTTAACTTTGATGCTGAATATAAGATGATAAAATTAAATATAGATAATTATGATTTGTCATATTCTATCATAAACATAAATGGACAGCAAATAAAAGCAGGTATCGTTGAGCCTTATAGCGAGATTTCCGTATCCAATATATCAAGTGGATTATATTTTATAAAATTCAATTCTAACCAAATCAAAGCTATCCGAAAGTTTATCATTCATTAAGATGGTAAATGATAAAAAACGGATTGAAATTCATTGTCCTGTGCTTGTACTTTTTCTTAGTCACAGGATTGTTGTCGGCACAAATACCTGCCGGATATTACTATAATGCACAAAACAAGAAAAAGGACGAGCTTAAAACTGCACTTCATCAAATAGCTGTGCCTGAACGAGTATTGCGTTATGGAAGCGGCGAGGGCTATATATGGGAAGGGTTTTATAAATGCGACAGGCGCGAAGATGGTTCTGTTGTAGATATGTATTCATCGATTACACGATATTTTGATGAATTCAAAAGTGTGTCGGGCATGCACATAGAACACTCTTTTCCTAAAAGTTGGTGGGGCGGAGGCGAATGGATGGCTTATAAAGATTTGTATCATCTTTATCCATCTGATGGTTCGATAAATATATCTAAAAGTAATAATCCGCTTGGTGTAGTTACCGGCAGAACAACGTCTGATAACGGTGTCAGTAAGGTTGGTGCTGCTACATATCCAGGATACTCAGGAAATGTATTTGAACCTGCCGATGAATTTAAAGGTGATTTTGCAAGATCGTATTTTTATGTCGTAACAGCTTATCAAGATTTAGCACCATATTGGAATTCGCCAATGCTAAATAAAAATACATATCCTGTATGGAAACCATGGGCTATAGAATTATTAAAACAATGGCATGAGCAAGATCCTGTTAGTATAAAAGAGATATTACGTCAGGAGGAAGTCTTTAAAATTCAGGGAAATAGAAATCCTTTCATTGATTATCCTGAATTGGTAAGTTATATCTGGGGTAATGACACTGTTAATACTTTCCCTTTTCCTGTTGAAACAGAGCCTTTCCTTGTGTCACCTAAAAATGGGAGTACTATTGATTGTGGGGTGATTATGAATGGAGATTCTATATTGCAACAAGTATTTGTTCAAGGTGCAAATATTAATTCCAATGTAAATCTGTCTTTAAGCTTAAATAATCAAAAGTTCTTCCTCAGAACTTTATCTATAAATAAAACCGAAATTACAACAGGATTAAATATTAATATTGCCTTCAAACCTGTTATTTCAGGTAGTTTCAAAGATACTTTGGTAATTCAGGGAGGAGGATTGACGAAGCCTGTCAAGATTATTCTTAAAGGTCATGCCAGTAAAGATTTTATGGTTTTAGATGCAGAAGAACCAACTCCGGTCGGTGCAAAATTGAGTTGGATAGCCGATACACGAGCTACAGATTATAAGTTAACAGTATATCAAGGAGCTTCATCAGCAGGAAATTTGCTATTTTCGTCATATGTGGAAGGGTCGGGTTACAATAAAGCTGTAGAAATTTACAATGGCACAGGAAAGACAGTCGATTTATCTGATTATATGCTGATGAAACAAAGTAATGGTAGTGGTGATTTTAAAGTACCATATAGTTTAAGCGGTTCATTAGCAAACAATAAGACATATTTAATTGCAATGAACGACAGCAGAAATGTTTTAAAAACTCAGGCTGATGCAGTTAATGATTCTGTAATGAGTTTTAATGGAAACGATGCTATTGCTTTGTATCACAATGGTATAATGATAGATATAATTGGGTATAAAGATGTAGGTTCATCTTTGATGTGGGGTGAGAATAAAACACTTAAAAGAAAATCAACGGTTACACATCCTTCGGTGCAATATGATGAAAATCAGTGGGATGTTTATTCTATCGACTATTTTGATTTGCTTGGCAGTCATGCGATAGCATATCCGGAAATACAGCCGCCTGTTTTAAATTCGGTTTCGTCACAAAACAAACCGTATTTTATTGTAGAAGGGTTAAATCCTGAATCGACTTATACTTATTATGTCGATATGGTAAAGCCGGATAAGACATACAAATCGGTTAACACTTTGCAATTTACTACGACAGGTCTTAATGCACCTGAAGTTAATGATGCTGATAATATAACAGACACAAGTTTTAAAGCTAATTGGGAGCCGGATTTATACACCAATGATTATTTGATAGATGTTTTTCAAGTTTCTGATGAAGAGGAGGTTATCATTAATGAAGGATTTGATAATATAGGATCAAATGGCAAACCACTACCTGAAGGATGGACAGGTACGGCGAGTGGTAGATACACAACAGCTACGAGTTCAGGTATTGCTACCCCATCACTTCAGCTTGCTAATACAGGTGAATACGTGCAAACAAAAGAATATCCATCAGTGATAACACAATTCAGTTATATGTACAGGTTTGCATCTGCTGCTGCAGGTTCTTATTTCAAGGTAGAAGGAAATGATAATGGGCAATGGATTGAAATTGACAGTATTGGTTATCTGAATACATCAAAAACCACTATTACTTATAGTTTTACATCAGAAGATAATTATAAAAGCATCAGAATAGTTTATACACATAAAGCATCGGGCAATATAGCTTTGGATGACTTTGTAATTAAATATGGCAATCAATCTGTTGATTATATTTTACAAGATCATCCGGTTACTGGGAACGAGAAACTTATTGAATCTTTATCTCCAAATACAGATTATTATTATACAGTTAAATCAGTACTTGGAAATAGCGTATCCCCATCATCGGAAAGGGTTAAAATTACAACTCAAATTAGCAATTCTCTATCTTCCTCAAATAAAGATAATATAAAACTAATTCACAAAGGCAACAGCATTATAATCATGGGATTAAATGGCGATGAGGAGATTAGTTTATATACCACAACAGGAATTTTATTAAGGCATCAGAAAGCATCACAACATAATGTTGAGATTTCAAATCTAAGATCTGATTTATATATATTATCGATTAGAAACCAAGACAATATCTTCTCAATAAAGGTTATGAAGTAATATGGATCTTCTTAATTTTCTTCTTCTACCTCTTCTTCGATTTCAACTTTCTTCTTTTTGCTGACTAAAATACTCAATTCGTATAATAGATATAAGGGTAAAGCTACGACCATCATGGTAAACGGATCGGTAGTAGGAGTTACCAAAGCAGAAAGTATCAGTAAAATAACAAAAGCAAAGGATCTTACTTTTTTCAGCATTTGCTTGTTAATCAGTCCGATTTTAGAAAGCAAATAAGCCAACACAGGCATTTCGAACATAACACCGAGACTGAAAGTCAGAATGTACAATGCACCCAAATATGACTGTACAGATATTTGATTTGGTACTAAAGAAGACACTTCGTATGTCCCCAGAAAACGTACTGTCAGAGGAAAGATAACGAAATAACTTAAAGCTACACCCAAATAAAACAATATAGATGAGGAAAGAAAAACATACCCTACGTGAGTTTTTTCATTATGATATAGGGCGGGTTTTACAAAATGCCAAATCTCAAATAAGATATATGGCACAATCAGGATTAACGACAGACTGAAAGATGCACCCAGATGAGCAAGAAATTGTCCGGCAAGATTGATATTTATCAAATGAATATTAAAAGACTCCGGACATAAATCAGGAAAATTTAACATTTCGCCTAAAGAACAAAGTGCTCTATAAAACCAGAAATCGGAATTTACGGGAGCAAAAATTATTTCATTGAAAACAAAATCTTTAGAGCTGAAAATTAAAACTACAAAAAAAACTATCGCAATAAGAACGCGAAATATAACCCAGCGTAATACTTCTAAATGTTCCCAAAACGATAAAACTTTTTCTGTTGCATCCGTTTTTTTCGACATAAGACTTATTTGCCTTTCATATCATCCAATGTGGAGTTTATTTCATCGTCGACGTCTTTAACTCCTTTTTTAAATTGGCTAACTCCCTTACCGAGACCACGCATTAATTCAGGAATTTTCTTACCTCCGAAAAGAAGTAAAACAACAAGGGCAATTAAAATAATCTCTCCTGTTCCTAAAGCCCAAAGTGTAATAAAATTTAACATGATATTCAATATTTTGAAGATTGAGACTGCAAATATACAATATTTTCAATAGAAATAATTGTATTGTTTCAACTGTGAGTGTTCTTATATATAAAGTTTAACATATAAACTAAGTAATTGCACAATTATTCAACAAAAAATAACGATATTTGCTGAGTCCTTTAAAAACAAAAACTAATGACATGAAACCCTCTAAAACAGGATTAATTATCCTGATTATTTCATTATTTGTATTCAATGTTTCGACACAAAATGAAAATAAGGAATACATCGAATTGAAAGGACGAATCACAGATCGTTCTACCCGTGCCGCTTTGCCTTACTGTAATATCTTGGTTATAGGGCATAATATTGCCACAGTATCCAATTCAGAAGGTGAATATCTTTTGAAAGTCTCTAAAACTTTGGAAAATGTTAATGTTGTTGTAAAATATATTGGATATAAAAATTATGTGGTTAGTGTTGATAATCTAATTTCTTTAAATGGTAATATAGCTCTTGAACAATCGGCAATCCAACTGCCTCAGATAGATGTTATTCTGATTGATGCAGATCAGGTTGTAAAAACAATGTTTGATAAGATTGCGATAAATTATCCGACACAAGAGATGTATATGACAGCCTTTTATCGCGAATCTATTCGTAAAGCACGTAACTATGTTTCTCTTTCAGAAGCAGTTGTAGATATTCATAAAACCGGTTATTACTCACTTAAAGATGATGCGGCGAAACTCTATAAAGCAAGAAAACAAGTCGATTATACAAAACTCGATACTTTAGTTTTTAAGCTGATGGGTGGTCCGTATAACAATATTTATCTTGATATTATTAAATATCCTGAAATTGTGCTTACTGAAAACATGTTTGGTAAGTTTACCTTTACATTCGATAAATACGAATGGATGGATGATAAATTGATATATGTAATCAAATTTGAGCACAACCCGACAAGAGATGAGGCGTTGTTTAACGGCAGACTTTATATAGATGCAAATAGTGTAGCTTTGAAATCAGCAGTTTTTAGCCTGAATTTAAAAAACACAGAAGAAGCAATGAAATTGTTTATTAAAAAGAAGCCCCTAAATGCAAAAGTTACACCTGTTCAAGCAGATTATAGAGTCGATTATGTAGAAAAAGACGGAAAATGGTATTATGCATATAGTCGCATTGAGTTAGGAATGAAAATCAACTGGAAGAAAAAACTCTTCAATTCAACTTATTATGCTACTGTTGAAATGGCTGTTACCGACAGGACATCTGAAAATGGCAGTAAGGCAATTAAGTACAAAGAGCGATTGAAATCCAATGTAATTATCAGCGAAACTGCTGAAGGCTTTTCGGATCCTGATTTTTGGGGAACATTAAACGTAATCGAGCCGGAAAAACCTATAGAGACTGCTATTAAAAAGATACAAAAACAACTTGAAAGTAAATGAGAGCCTGATATAAGAATTGGGAAATGTAGGAAAGATGGTGTTTTATTCAACAAAGACAAGACTATTATATACACTTATCCTGAAAATAAAGCAGGCGAATTTTACTCAACACCGAATGGAATAACCACCATTTCACATAGTACTTTTAGGGAGAATAAGCATATAGAGAAGATTGTTTTACCTGTAACTGTAAGTAACATTGATATGTATGTGTTTCACAATTGCACGGCTCTTGAAGAAATCAATATACCCGATGGTGTTACTGAGTTACAAGATAATTTATTTCAAAGATGTCAAAATCTTACTAATATCTCAATCCCTAACAGCATAGAAACTATCGGTCAAGAAGTATTCGAAAACTGTAATAATCTACAGAATATTACATTACCATACGGATTAACAAGCATAGGAGATAATGCGTTTGCAAGTACCGGATTTCAGTATCTAAGTTTACCTGAAACAGTTACAAGTATAGGTGAGGGGGTATTTGCAAACTGTATTTATTTAGAAAGGTTAGCCGTCTATAATCCTATACCGATTCTCATTAATGAGAATACATTTGAAAACACTCCAACAAATACCTGTGTTTTAGTCGTACCTGATGGATCAGTAAGTGATTACCAATCAGCTCTTGTATGGAATCAGTTTGATAATATTATTGATTTTACTACGGGCAATCTAAGTGGTAAAGTAGTTCAGCCAATTATTTTTGCTGATGGAGACCTTATGGTGATTAAGGGAGCAAAAGAAAATTCAGAAGTGAAAATCTATACTATAACCGGTTCCCTTATTAAAACATTTACCACAAGTACAGATTACGATTCAAGCAGACTTCGGAGTGGGAATGTCTATATCGTAAAAGTAAATGGAGTAAATTATAAAGTTGTGATGTAGTATTATTTCGGTATTATAAACAAATAAATTTCATACATTTGCATTTTTATTTTACAAAATGCGAATTGATATTATTTCTGCTGTACCGGAACTGCTTGACAGTCCGTTGAACTACTCTATTCTCAAAAGAGCAAAAGACAAAGGTTTGGTAGATATTGTTGTGCATAATTTACGCGATTATGCAACCGACAAACATCGCCATGTGGATGATTATGCTTATGGTTTTGGTGCAGGGATGGTGTTAATGATTGAACCGGTAGATAAAATAATTTCTAAGCTTAAATCGGAGCGAGAGTACGATGAAATAATATATACATCTCCTGATGGTGAGAAGTTTAGTCAACCTTTGGCTAATCGTTTGTCGCTCACCCAAAATCTTATAATATTATGCGGTCATTATAAAGGTATAGATCATCGGATACGTGAACATCTTATAACGAAGGAAATTAGTATAGGTGATTTTGTGCTTACCGGAGGTGAAATTCCTGCTGCTATGATGACTGATGCAATAGTGCGACTTATTCCGGGTGTTATCAGTGATGAAACTTCTGCTTTGTCGGATTCATTTCAGGATAATTTGTTAGCACCACCGGTTTATACCCGTCCTGCTGAATATAAAGGTTTGAAAGTGCCCGACATCCTGCTCTCCGGTCATCAGGCAAAAATTGACGATTACAATCACGAGCAAGCTATTGAAAGAACTAAAAGATTAAGACCGGATTTGATGAATGAATAGAATTTAAGGATGATATATGCAAAGTATATTTTTATGTTATAATTAATTTTTCAGTAACTTTGCATTCAAATTTCTACAAAAACAGATAAACATGCAAAAAATAAAAATTGGCGTTATTGGAGGCGCAGGATATACAGCCGGAGAGTTACTCCGTATTTTAATTAATCATCCTAATGTTGAGATAGTGTTTGTAAACAGCAGCAGTAATGCCGGCAATCCTATCACTCAAGTTCACAGCGGATTAATTGGCGAAACTGATCTGATTTTCACCTCTGATTTACCTCTTAATCAAGTTGATGCTTTGTTTTTATGTTCTGCACATGGTGACAGTAAAAAGTTTGTCGAAGCGAATGACATACCTCAAAACGTAAAAATCATTGATTTATCTACTGATTATCGTGCAAAAAGTACAGAGCATGATTTTATTTACGGTCTACCTGAATTAAATCGAGATGAAATCATAAAAGCAAACCATATTGCAAATCCGGGTTGTTTTGCGACTGCCATTCAGGTTGCTTTGTTACCCTTAGCTGCTCATGGTTTGTTAAAAGATGAGATTCATGTGAATGCGATTACCGGTTCTACAGGCGCAGGTGTAAAGCCTTCGGCAACATCTCATTTCAGTTGGAGAAATAACAATATATCTATTTATCAGGCTTTTAAACATCGTCATTTGCAAGAAATAAATCAATCGCTTACACAACTTCAGGAGGATTATGCCGGTAAGCTGAATTTTATTCCTGTGAGAGGTAATTTTACACGTGGTATTTATGTTACCTCATATACTAAATGTGATTTGAGTCTTGAAGATGCTTACATTCTTTATCGCAATTTTTATAAAGATGCGGCTTTCACTTTTGTTACCGATCAGAATCCGGATTTAAAGCAAGTTGTGAATACGAATAAGGCAATTATTTATCTCGAAAAACATGACGACAAACTGCTTATTGTATCTATGACCGACAATCTACTCAAAGGCGCATCAGGACAGGCAGTTCAAAACATGAATCTGATGTTTGGATTAGATGAAAAAATAGGTTTAAATCTAAAATCAACAGGTTTTTAATATTTCAAGTATAGTTGATGCTATTAAAATTGCAAAGGTAAGTTTCTGATTTAAAAACCTTATTAGTACTTAAATAATTTTTAACGATGTGTGAATGATAAAAATACACACATCGTTTTTTATTATAGAAATTTTTCTTACATTTGCTACTTTATTAGAAATCCTGATTAATATTTACGTCATATGAAATTCATTGCATCAAGCACAACTTTATTGAGTCATCTTCAAGCTATTAGTAGAGTTATAAACACTAAGAACTCACTACCCATATTAGATAATTTCTTGTTTAAATTAGAAGGGCAGAAACTGACAATGACTGCATCTGATACAGAAACTACTTTAATAACATCGATGGAAGTTGACGAAGTTGAAGGTTCAGGTATAGTTGCTGTTTCATCACGTTTGTTATTAGAGACTTTGCGTGAGTTTTCTGACCAGCCGCTAACTTTCACTATTAATGATTCTAATTTGTCAATGGTTATAACTTCAGCAAATGGAGTTTATAATTTCATTGGTCAGAATGGAGATGAGTATCCTCGTTTGCCTGAGTTACAAGATGATACCAAAGAGTTCATCATGCCTGTAAATTCATTAAATGCAGGTATAAACAAAACCCTTTTCTGTACAGCCGATGATGAATTACGCCCTGTGATGAATGGTATTTTCTTCGATATAGCAAAAGAAGAAGGATTAACTCTTGTGGCTACTGATGCTCATAAGTTAGTGAGGTTTAAAACTTCTTATACATCAACAAACTTCTTTAAAGATGCAGTTGAAGTTGAAGAAGAAAATAATGAAACTCCCGAAGCAGAGGAACGCGAAACTTTCATTTTACCCAAAAAGCCATCTAACCTGTTGAAAAACATACTACCTAAGGAAAGTGGTGAGGTAACTATCAAATTCGATAAAAAAAATGTACATTTTACTCTTTCCAACTATACGATGATTTGTCGTCAGGTTGAAGGACGATATCCAAATTACAGAGGTGTTATACCTAAAGAAAGTCCGTTTAAGGTCATAGTCGACAGGATCAGTCTTTTAAATGCTCTAAAAAGAGTATCGGTTTTCTCCAATCAGGCAAGCAATCTTATAAAACTGCAAATAATTGAAAATCAAATTATAATCTCTGCTCAGGATATAGATTTTTCTATCTCTGCAGAAGAAACTATCAATTGCCAATACTCAGATGAACCGATAAAAATCGGATTTAAATCTGCATTTTTAATAGAAATGGTCAGCAATCTGGGTTCTGATGATATAATGCTCGAACTGATTGATCCGTCTCGTGCAGGAATTCTGTTACCAATGCAAAACGAAGAGAATGAGGATGTTCTGATGTTGCTGATGCCAATGCTCCTAAATGATTAAAAGCCTCCAAGATTATTTCGTGGGTTGAATAAAGACATAATAAGATGAAGTTAAATTTAAAAAATCCTATTGTTTTTTTTGATTTAGAGACAACAGGTATAAATATCGTTACCGATCGAATTGTTCAGATTGCATATCATAAAATTTATCCAAACGGTAAAGAAGAATCTAAAAGTTTTTTGATTAATCCTGAGATGCCAATTCCACCTGAATCAACTGCAATTCATAAAATAACCAATGAAGCAGTTGTCGGTTGTCCAACCTTTAAACAGGTTGCTGCTGAGATTATTAAAGATTTTGAAGGCTGTGATATTGCCGGTTACAACTCGAATAAGTTTGATATTCCCCTTCTTGCAGAAGAATTACTACGTGCCGGATCGGATATAGATCTATCGAAACGCAAGTTTGTTGATGTACAGGTAATCTTCCATAAAAAAGAACAAAGGACTTTGTCGGCTGCATATAAGTTTTATTGCGACAAAGACCTTGATGGTGCCCATGATGCTTCAGTCGATACTATGGCAACATACGAAATACTTCAAGCTCAGTTGGATATGTATAATGATTTACCCAACGATATTGAATTTCTATCAAAATATACTACTCAAACCAATAATGTAGATTTCGCAGGGCGAATAGTTTACAATGAAAAAGGCGAGGAAGTCTTTAATTTCGGTAAATATAAAGGACAAAAAGTTACAGATATTTTGTTAACCGACACCGGCTATTTTGGTTGGATTCTCAATGGTGATTTTTCCCTTCATACCAAAAAAGTACTTACAAATATAAAGTTGAGAAACTTTAAAAAATAGATAGTTCAAGGTGCAGAGCACCAATTCATCTGTAGTAATATCATTTTTTGTTGTAGTGATTTATGGCACAAAGATTGATGCACTTTAACGCTTGCAAAATTTTAATAACAAATGTTTTAGTGATTAAAACCGTATCTATTTTATAATGAGATTTTTTACTCTTATATTATTTTTTGCTTTTTGCTTTGAATTAAGTCCTGATAATTTAATGCAAGAAAATGCAACAGCTCCTTCTCGTACTCCGGAACAAGAGGCTGAATTGCAAACGAAGAAAATGCAGAGTGAATTAAATCTTAATTCTGAGCAAACTCAGGCTGTATATGAGATAAATCTGAAACATGCCCGCAACCGACAAGTGTCTAATTCTCGGAGTCAGGCTCTCGAAAGGGTAAAAAATAAGGATGCGGAAATTCGTGAGGTGTTAACGCACGATCAGTATAACAGACTTCAAGATAAACGATATGAACGATATCCCTCAGGCACACGTATAAATCCTTCAAATCCTTCTTCAAACCCTTCAAATAACGGAATTCGTAGAGTTAATCCGAATGAACAACGTGTTTATAATCCTTCTGAAAATAGAACTGTGCCTTCCGAAAGAAGAGTAATTCCTTCTGAGCGGCAGGGTGTTCAACCATCATTACAACAAAGACGTACGCCTGTAACACCTGATCAGAGGGTAGTTCGACCATCACAAACTCCTTCGGTTCAAAGAACAACGCCTGAAACAAGACGACCTTCATCCGAGCAATCAAACAGGCAGCAACGCAGATAACTCTATGTCCAACCCTTATTTTAAGTTTAAGCAATTTATAGTATATCACGACCAATGTGCCATGAAAGTCGGAATAGATGGTGTGTTGCTTGGTGCATGGACTGAAGTTTTTGCAACTGATGAAAATATTCTTGATATTGGAACCGGTAGCGGACTTATTGCATTGATGCTTGCACAGCGGTCGGATGCCAAAATAGATGCAATCGATATTGATGAGGGAGCTTTTAAACAGTCTGTATTCAATATCTCATCATCAAAGTGGAAGGATAGGATGAATGTGTATCACACTTCTTTACAGGCGTTTTGCAATAAATCTACTGATAAATACGACCTTATCGTTTCAAATCCACCTTACTTCATATCATCTCTTAAAGCTCCTGAAAAATCAAGGTCGACAGCCCGTCACACAGACTATCTTTCACATGAAGATTTATTGGAAAGTTCCATTAAGATACTAAAAAAAACAGGAAGAATATGTTTAATTCTCCCTGTCGATGAAGGTATGCAAAGCGTAAAATATGCTGAAAGTTTAAATCTATTTTGTAACAAAATGGCTCTTGTCCACCCTAAACCATCTTCTATAGCTAAACGTATCCTCTTAGAGTTTGGCTTTAATAATCAGGATACTTTAACCTCGAAGATTGAAATAGAAACCGAACAAAGGCATATCTATTCAACAGAATTTTCCGCTTTGTTAAAAGATTTCTATCTAAAATTATAGTAAAGCTTTAACTTTTGCTTCCAATACAGATTTTGGTGCTGCTCCAATTTGCTTGTCAACAATCTGACCGTTTTTGATAAACAAAATAGTTGGAATGTTTCTGATACCATATTCGTTAGGAGTATCAACATTCTCATCTACGTTTAACTTACCAATTTGCACTTTGCCGTCGTATTCTTTTGATAATTCTTCAATACTTGGTCCTACCATTCTGCAAGGTCCGCACCACTCAGCCCAGAAATCAATTACTACAGGTTGTCCGCTGTTAATAACATCTTTAATGTTGTTGTCTGTAAATTCTAATGCCATGATATATTTTGTTTAATTAAAATTATATATTAAAAATCTGTGCAAAACTAATTGAAATTATTGTATGTATAAAATTATAAAGCATTGATTTGAAAAATAAACATATTGAAAAAATCTATTACTTTTATTTAATGTCAAAATCTAACTTTTCTTCGTCTTTATATTTCTTCAGTAAATTATAAAAATCTTTATTCATTTTAACCCTGCATTGACGGGCAAATAATTTCACTTTTTGCTGTGTAATCCTATCAAACACTTCAAAATAAACATTGATATTCCCTTTATTCTGCAAAACCATATCGCTCATATCCAAGGCGATTTCATCATCGAGTTCTTCAAGAGGGATTGTAATATTGAGCTTGTTTACTAACTTATCCTTTACTTCATTTAAAATTTCTATCTTCTGAATTTTAATTTCCGGTACTACCGGAGCATTAGGATCTGGAGTAGTTTTATATTTATAATCAGCACCTTTAGGTTGCACAATTGCATTTATTAATAAGTACAAATCTTTAATCATGTATTTGCTATATTCTACGTAATTGTTACCAAATAATGCAAATTCAAAAGCTCCTTCATAATCTTCTAAAGTGAATATCCCATATGGATTACCGTTTTTTGAAGTGCCATGACGAATATTTGTTACCATGCCTCCAATTTTCACCGATTTCCCCATTAAAGGCATAAGGTCTTGCAAATCAGCAGTAGTAGTATTACAAATATGCTTAATCTCAAATTCATAATCGTCCAAAGGATGTGCTGATAAATACATTCCGATATATTCTCTTTCTTTATTAAGTTTTTCGAGAGGCGACCAGTCGGGCGTAAAAGGCACTTCAGGTTTTACAATATCAACCGACAAAGCATCGCCAAATAAAGAATTCTGATTTGTAGACATATCTGCCTGATACATATTACCATACCTGATTATACTTTCGATAACAATTTCTCCCTTTTTATTCTCAACGAAAAATTGCTCTCTTTTAATATCTTCAAATCCATCGAAAGCGCCTGCCAGAACGAGACTTTCAATTGTTTTTTTATTGCAAGCGGTTAGATTAACTCTTTCGACAAAGTCATATATCCCTCTAAATCTGCCGTTTTTATTTCTTTCTATAACAATCGCTTCCACAGCCCCTTCTCCAACTCCTTTTATACCGCCAAGTCCGAATCGAATATTTCCGTCTTTGTTGACAGTAAAAGTTAAATCGCTCTCATTCACATCCGGACCCAAAACATTCATTCCAAGATTGCGACATTCATCCATAAACTTACCAACTTCAGTAATATCATCCTTATTACGAGTTAAGTTGGCAGCCATAAACTCAGCGGGATAATTAGCTTTAAGATACGCAGTTTGATAAGCAATCCACGAATAACAGGTAGCATGAGATTTATTGAAAGCATATTTAGCAAACTCAGCCCAGTCAGCCCAGATTTGTTGGAGCTTAGCCTCCGGACCAAAACCATTTTTTTTGCAACCATCCATGAATTTTACGTGGAGAGCCTCCATTTTATCCACTAATTTCTTCCCCATAGCCTTACGAAGCTCGTCCGACTGACCACGTGTAAAGCCTGCTAAATCACGACTAAGTAACATGACCTGCTCCTGATAAACAGTAATGCCATAGGTTTCTTTCAGCCTGTTTTCCATTTCAGGAAAGTGATAATCAATTTGCTCGCGACCATGCTTTCTGTTGATAAACTGCGGGATATATTGCATCGGACCGGGACGATACAGGGCATTCATGGCAATGAGGTCTTCGAATTTTGTTGGCTGAAGTTCTTTTAAATACTTCTGCATACCATGCGACTCAAATTGGAATGTACCAACGGTTAAACCTCTACTGAAAAGCTCATAGGTTTTTTTATCATCCATAGGAATAGCATCAATATCGATATTGACACCTTTTGTTTTCTTGATGTTTGACAATGCCTCTTTAATGATAGAAAGGGTTTTCAGACCTAAGAAGTCCATTTTTATCAAACCTACTTCTTCAATAACCGACCCCTCGAATTGTGTAACTAAAATTTCCTCATTAGTTTCCTTGTCGGTTGCCGTGCTCAATGGGATTGAGTTTGTCAGATCATCAGCCCCGATAATAACTCCACAGGCATGTACACCCGTTTGCCGAACAGTCCCCTCAAGCATTTCAGCATATTTCAAGGTACTCGACAGGTTTTGGTCGTATGAATTTCTTGCAATCTGTAGTTCGGGTACATACTTAACACAGTTTGCAATATTTACTTTTAGAGGTTTGCTACCCCCATTATCGGGCAGTTTATCAGGAATCAGTTTTGTTAATCTTTCAGCTTCGGACAAAGGAAGTTTTTGAACACGTGCCACATCTTTTATCGCCGATTTGGTCGCCATTGTACCATAAGTAATAATATGTGCAACTCGTTCTTTTCCGTATTTTTCTTTTACCCAACGCAAAACCTGTCCGCGACCATCATCATCAAAGTCTATATCGATATCGGGCATGGAAATACGATCGGGATTAAGGAAACGCTCAAACAGCAAGTCATATTTCAACGGGTCTATATCTGTTATGCGCAGGCAATAAGCTACTACTGAACCCGCTGCCGATCCTCGTCCCGGTCCGACTGAAACGCCCATTTCCCTTGCAGCATTAATAAAGTCCTGAACAATAAGGAAATAACCCGGATAACCCATTGATTTCATTACATTAAGTTCGAAGTCAATACGTTCAGCGGTTTCTTCATTAAGAACTTCTCCATAGCGTTTTGTTGCTCCCTGAAGAGTGATTTTTCTCAGATAATCAGCCTCTAATTTTATACGAATTGCTTTGTCATAACCTCCTACCCTATCGAAAGCATCACCAAATTCCTCACGTAACACTTCTTCATTATACTGCAAACGATAAGTCTCCTCTGTTGCAAAATCTTCCGGAATTGGAAATATCGGCATCATAGGCTGAGAATCGATATTATAATGCTCTACCTTATTTGCAATTTCGACAGTATTTTCCAAAGCCTCAGGTAAATCGCTGAATATTTCCTGCATTTGTTCGGGTGTTTTCAGATATTCCTGTTTTGTATAGCGCATACGGGTAAGGTCGTCTAAGTCTTTACCCGTACTAAGACAAATCAAGCGTTCATGAGCTTCACCATGTTCTTCCTCAACAAAATGGACATCATTAGTCGCAACAAGTTTGGTGTTTGTTTTCCTCGCTAATTTTATCAGTTCTACATTTTGTAGTTTTTGCTTTTCGTATGTGGTAGTGTCCGCATTTGGCTTGTCGGTTTTGTGCAACTGAAGTTCGATATAAAAATCATCTCCAAAAACCTTTTTGTACCACAAAACAGCTTCTTCAGCTTCTTGCAAATTGCCTTTCTCTACCTTTTTATGAATTTCACCACCCAAACAGGCAGAAGATGCGATTATTCCTTCGCTATATTTTTCCAATATCTCATGGTCGATACGTGGGCGATAATAAAAACCTTCCATCCATCCTATCGATACTAATTTACAAAGATTTTGATACCCTTTTTTATTTTTAGCTAACAACACAAGATGATATCCGCTGCGGTCATCAACAACATCCTTATCTTTTAAGTGCCGACTTCTTCTGGCAACATAGGCTTCGCAACCTAAAATAGGTTTGAAAACTTTCTTCTCTAAATCAGATATTGTATTATTGATTGAAATCTTTTCATCTTCAGAAATGTCTGTTTTATTAAGTTTATCTTTGAGTTGGGCAATTTCTTTCAGGACTTTACTATTGCGTTTATTTACATAATTATAAAATTCTTTCACGCCAAACATATTTCCATGATCGGTAAGTGCAACCGCATTCATACCACTTGCAATTGATTTCTCAACCAAATCGGGTATAGATGACATGCCGTCTAAAACTGAAAAATGGGAATGTACATGAAGATGAACGAACGAACTCATAATTTGATGATTAATTAATATTCCAGAAACAAGTTTCGTGTAATTGTATGTAATATAGGGTGTTGTTAGAAGCTGAAATTTCAGTAACTTCGATGGCTAAAGATACATACATTTTAATTAAACTTCAAAGGGAAGTGATTTAAAGTTATCAACAAGAGGAGTTCCTTTTATTCTCTATTAAGCTAACTACAATTGTACGTGAGCTTCCTCAATCGCCCTGTTCTTTCGGTAGAATACGCTAGCTTGCGAGCTGGGTATACCGCCGCAGGAAACTTGGTTTTGTATCCCCACATTGGCATATTTTCACATTATTATATTATCTTTGTTCGATGCCACAACCGATATATAATATAATTTACTCATGAAAACAAAACAATATTGCTTTTTCGTAATAATTTTCTTTTTCTTCAATATACAATTTATAAAAACGCAGAAGATAGAAAAATCATCAAAAATAACAAAGGTGTCCATAACAATACCTCAAAATAAAATTGCAATTGATCCTATGATATATGGTCAAATGCTGGAAGATTGTAACGACAAAGTTATATATGGGGGAATAGCAGATATGGACGGAACAGAGAGAAAACATATAACGGAGATGTTAAAACCTTTGAATATACCTGTTGTCAGATGGCCGGCAGGGACATATATCCACGAATATCATTGGGAAAATGGAATAGGTCCGTTAGATCAACGACCGGCGGTTAAATGTTATTGTTGGGGCGGTGTTGACAATCACCGTTTCGGTACGGACGAATTTTTATCCTGGTGTAAAAATGTAAGAACAACTCCTTATATAAACTTGAATATGGGCAATCAACCGCCCTACGGAGGATCATTGGGAGAAGCTCTTAATTGGATCGAATACGTGAATGGCTCAAAAAAAACTACCTATGGAAAAAAAAGGGCTGAAAACGGACACACAGAACCTTATAATGTGAAATATTGGTGTATAGGAAATGAAAATTACGGACCATGGGGAAGACATACAAGAGAATCTGCGACGGAATATTCTCAAAAGTTAAATCAATGGGCTAACGCGATAAGAGCAGTCCATCCTGATTTACAGTTATTAGCAGTAGGATATACCTATGGCTGGAATGATACTATTCTTACAGAAAACGGACATTTAATTGATTATCTGACCCAACATTATTATATCAATTCAAAAATACGAAATAAAAAAATAGAGAATCCTCAAAATACCACTTTTGCTCCAGCATTGGTCGAAGCACATTTGAAAACAATCATTGATATTGTGCAACAACACAATACTCGTTTAGGGAGGACGGATAATCCGGTAAAATTAAGCATAGACGAATGGAATAACAGGCATTCCGTATTCGATAACGATACTCAAAAATACTTGATGACAAGGCACGATGACAGGCGAATGACCGATATTGCTGTTGTAGCAGGAATGCTTAATATATTTATTCGAAATAGCCCCCTAATCGCCATGGGCAATTATATATTTCCTGTTAACGGCCATGGCTTGATAAAAACCGTTGGAGATACAGACGCATATAAAACATCCATATATTATGTTTTTCAACTCTATCGTGAGTTAATGCAGGGTTATAAAGCAGATTTGTCGATTTCCGGTCCTGGTATGACAACAGATCAAATAAATTTCGCTCTCGAATTCGGGCTTAATGAAGACATAAAAGATCTGAAGATTGATACGCCGTTTTTAAATTTTATCGACGGTTCGGCTGTAATAACCGCAGACGGAACACTTAATGTAGCATTAATAAACAGATCGCCGGAACAAATACAAAAAGTCAGATTGAATGTTTCTGAAGGATACAGTATAGTGAAACAATGGATTTTAAGCAGCCCAAATATTGACGACGCAAACAAACAGGACTTTAGAACCAAGATAGTTCCCAAAATAAAAGAATTAAAGGGAAAATCCTCAGACGTAGAATTATTACCTTGTTCATTGGTAATTTTGCAGTTTAAAACAAAATAAAGTACGGTAAGATGATTAAGCTAAAGAATCAAGCAATTTAATCTGCCTTTCAATCTCTTCATCACTTCCCTCAATAATTAGTTGAGCTTGCATGTAGAAAGGTTCTCTGATTTTTAGTAGTTCGGTGATTTGTTGAAGTAATTCATTGCCTTTTTTGTTTTGCAATAAGGGTCTTACTCCTGCTTTTGAACTTGATAATCTTTGCACTAAATGCTCAGGTGTAAGTCGTAAATATATGGTTTCGCCGCAGCTATTCATATGCTCCATATTATCGAAAAAGCAAGGAGCACCTCCGCCTGTAGCTATAACTACATCCTCGAAGTCGGATACTTCGTGTAAACAATTCTTTTCCATTTCACGAAAAGCTGTTTCTCCTTCATCTGCAAAAATATTAGCAATAGTACGTCTGTACTTATTTTCAATATAAGCATCTAAGTCGATGAAAGTTAAGCCAAGCTTATCAGCCAGCAATTTACCCATTGCCGACTTCCCCGACCCCATATAACCAATTAAAAATATTCTACTCACAACTCAACATTCACTCCTCCATGAAAATTAATTCCCGGCATCGGATAGCCGTAGTTAATTTCATACTTTTGATTTAAAATATTATGAACAGCTACAAAGATATTTAATTGTTTTATAATTCTGGCTGATACCCTTGCATTTAAAAGAGTAAAGTTGTTAACAACAGGCGAAATCACCGATGTTTCTAATCTTGAATATAAGCCATTTACATGTTGTGCCGACAGATTAATATTAAGTTTATCAATCTGATAATTCAAATTCAAATTTGCTTGATGACGCGGTGCTGCAATGATTTTCTTTTTCAAATCAAGATATGTATAATTTGCTTGTATATTTAGTTGATTTGTAATACGATATTTCGCAGAAAACTCAATTCCTTTATTCAAAAAAGATCCTATGTTTTGCCGTTTTGGTGGTGCGCCCGGTACAACATCAATCATATTTTCACCCTCAACCAAAAATGCTGTCAACTCAGTATTTAGCTTGTTGCTTATAAAAGATTGCATCCAGCTTACTTCATAATTCATCATTCTTTCCGGTTTCAATTCGATATTTGGTGCATATAAGTATAATTCCATCATAGTCGGACTTCTAAAGCCTTTCGAGATTGATGCTTTCAGATTTGTTGTCTCATTTACTTTTGCTGATGCACCGCCCATTGGTATCCATTCATTTCCAAAAATTGAATGATTCTCGAAGCGCAAGCCTGCATTCAAATCCAAAAATCCTAATAATTTCTGTCTAACTAATGCATATCCTGCAATTTCATTGATAGTTGTGTATGTGTTTGCAGCATCTCCCTTATTTGCTACTCCTCCAAATTGTTTAGCATCAACACCTCCGGTAATATGCGTATTTTCAAACAGTTTGTAATTCTGATAAATCATCAAACCTGAATTTCTGTCGCTCGATTGAAAACCATCAGAAAGATCGTGTTTGCCAAAATTATGATATAGTTTAATTGCACCGTCTAATTTTGAATAGTTGTTTTCTATTGAAATTGAAGCTTTGCCTCTTGTGATATCCGCATTAAAAGGAGCAGGAGCATCATACACCGAACCATTATCATTAGCATTAAAATGTGCAATGCTAACATCACCCATTGCTTTCCAGTTATGATTTATGTCGTAGCCAACTTTCAAATAACCATTTTCTATATTAAAATCTGTATTTGGTCGAATCCCATCTGTTCTGTCATAATTTCCAGAAGCAAACACACTGAATTTATCTTTCTTAAAGCCTATTGTTCCTGCATATTTTTGTGTGTTATAGGAACCATAAACAGCATTTACAGTAGCTGATAAACCATCTTTCTGTTGCTTTTTTGTGATGATATTAATAACTCCTGCCATTGCATTTGAACCATACAAGACAGATCCTGGCCCACGTATAACTTCAACTTTTTCTACATCAGAAGCCACATAGGCATCGGGTAGCGGGTGACCGAAAATTCCTTGATATTGGGGATGACCATCGATTAAAACTAAAACTTGTGTGTTAGGCGAATTACCAACACCACGAATATTAATAGTACCCGAACCACCGGTCGATACCCCAAAACCCAAGATATTTCGCTCAGTAATAAAAACTCCGGGTACATACGTGCTTAAAGTAGAAAGTACATTATAATGACCGCTTTGCCTGATATTGTCTGAACTTATTTGCGATACTGAAAATGGAACAAGCTTACGGGAAGTTTCAAACTTCGATCCGGTAACAACTAACTCTTCTAATCGTACGGAATCTTTTAATTGATCTTGTGAGAATGTATTTGCAGCAAAGAAAAAGCATAATAACAAAATATATTTAATCTTATTCATGAAAATCTATTGATAGTTAATATGGTTGCAAAAGTAGAGAAAAAAACCTTATTATCCTTTTTTTAAATTATATTTGCAAGCTAAAAGAAATCGATTTAGATTCATTAGTTTTCGACAAATAACATATGTCATAAAATATACATATTAAATTTTATGGGAAATTTTGCAAAATGGATAGGTGGAGGATTAGGATGGGCATTTGGAGGTCCGATTGGGGCAATTATAGGATTTGCCATAGGTTCTCTGTTTGGTGATAGTTCTACTACATCAACTAAAAGAGCACAGACTTATAGTCGGCAAACCACCGAATCGAATTTCAAAGCAAGTCTGCTCGTTATGATGGCTTGCGTTATGAAAGCCGATGGAACAGTTCAAAAAGCAGAGTTGAATGTAGTCAAACGCTTTTTAGTAAGCAATTTCGGTGAAGAAGGTGCACTTGAAGCACTTCAGATACTAAAGAAAATTCTTAATCAGCCTATTAATGAAGTAGAAGTTGCGCAACAGATTAATTTTTACATGAATTATTCAGCGAAGCTTCAATTAATCCGACTTTTATTTGATATTGCTTATGCCGATGGAGAAGTTAATATTGCAGAACTGCAAGTTATACAAAGAATATCAGGTGTTTTTAATATCAGTCATACCGAATTTGAATCCTTAAAAGCTCCTTATATCAAACATGTTGATGTAAATTGGGCATATAAAGCATTGGAAATACAATCAACAGCAACTGACGATGAAATTAAAAAAGCATACAGAAGAATGGCTATGAAATATCATCCCGATAAAGTTGCAAGTCTGGGAGATGATATCAAAAAATCGGCAACCGAAAAATTCAGGGATGTCAATGAAGCCTACGAACATCTTAAAAAACAAAGAGGAATAATTTAACACATTAGCAAATGGCTGAAAAACAAATGCAAAAATTGGCAAAAGAAACTGCCATTTACGGAGTAAGCAGTATTCTGGGAAAATTCCTTAACTGGTTATTAGTACCTCTTTACACTTATGTTTTAACCGGTTCTGCCGATTATGGAGTTGTTGCCAATCTATATGCCTGGACAGCCTTACTTTTGGTTATATTGACATATGGAATGGAAACGGGCTTTTTTCGTTTTGCAAACAAACATTCCGAAATTTCAGACAAGGTATATGGTAACACCCTAATATCCGTAGGGTTTACATCTCTTCTTTTTGCCGTTTTATGCGTAGTTTTTTCTCAGCAAATTGCCGATGTTTTAGGTTATTCAGCCAATCCAGAATATATATCAATGTTAGGTGTAGTAGTTGCAATGGATGCGTTCGGCTCTATACCTTTTGCTTATCTACGTTTCAAATCACGACCCATAAAATTTGCCACACTGAAATTATTAATGATTTTTACCAATATCGCATTCAATATTTTCTTTTTGGTAATTTGTCCATGGCTAATGAATAATGCTCCTTCTTTAATAGATTGGTTTTATAATCCGCATTACGGAGTAGGATATGTATTTGTTGCAAATGTAATTCAAACAGTAGTTGTAACATTATTGCTGATACCGGAAGCTTTAAAAGCTGAATTTACTTTCGATTTAGCCCTCTTGAAGAAGATTTTACGCTATTCGTTACCTTTGTTGGTGCTTGGAGTAGCAGGAATAATGAATCAAACATTAGACAAAATTCTATTCCCATTTCTGATAGAAGATCCTGCATTGGCTAAGTCTGAATTAGGCATATACTCAGCTTGTTTTAAAATATCTATGGTTATGATGATGTTTACACAAGCTTTCCGTTATGCCTACGAGCCTTTTATCTTTGCCCAACATAAGGACAAAAACAGTAAGGCAGCTTATGCTGATGCAATGAAATTCTTTATCATCTTTTCATTATTGATATTTTTGGGTATAGTATTCTATCTTGATATATTCAAATACATCATTCATAAAGATTATTGGGATGGATTAAGAGTAATACCGATTGTACTTTTTTCATATATGTTTCAGGGGATATTCTTCAATTTATCATTATGGTACAAGTTGACCGAGCAGACCATGTACGGAGCTTGGTTTTCCATAGTGGGAGCTGTGATCACAGTTGCAATAAACGTAATTTTTGTGCCAATTTACAGCTATATGGCATCAGCATGGGCAGCATTTGCATGCTATTTTGTAATGATGATTTTATCCTATTTCTACGGACAGAAACATATGCGTATAAAATACAATTTAAAAAGTATAGGTATATATTCTGCTCTTGCTATTGGGTTGTTTTTTATAAGTACATTTGTAAACACACCATATTTAATTCTGAATTTAGTTATCAAAACATTCCTACTGATAATTTTCTTAGTGTATTTAGTCAAAACCGACCTACCATTAAACAGGATTCCGGTGATAAAGAGATTTGTGAAATAGAGGGTATTAGAATGCGGATAATACGGATGCAAGCAACGCTGATAAATACCAAAAAAGGGTGTCCAAACACTGAACACCCTTTGCTGCAAAACTAAAAAACAAATTTACTGTATCTCATCCTCAGGCAGGTAATCATCAAATTTTCTTATAACCGCTTTGTTTTTGACACTTGACCCGGTTGTAATTTCGTTATATTTATATGTAAGATTATATAATTCCTCAGCCGTTTGATTTAGCTTATTATAATGTATTACTAATTGAACCGAATCTTGATTATTATCTTTTAAAGACTCTATATCAAAAGATACCACTCCCCAGCGTTGATGGATTGGTTCGTCATTATTAGCATTATGTCTAAATTCAAGATGAATTTTTGAGTCTGTATATGTTTTTGCTGTATCTGACACCAAGTTGACAAAATGTGTCTTTGTATAGCCTCTGTAGTAAAACTCAATATTTAAAAACTTGCTACCTATCCATATTCTCGAAACATAGATAGGGTCTTTTCCTATACTGTCTTGTGTTTCCGGACTAACCTCAAAAATACCTTTTGTTAAAACCTCATAAACATCATTTAGCTGAATGTCATAATCATACAAACCGGTAGCTTGTTTGTCGGATAATACAGTATAATTTGCAATAATACGCTGACCATCCTTTGGTCGATAGTTAGGAAAACGAGAATTAGCCGTCCATAATAACGTACTGTCATCAAGACGTAAGAAAAACTCAGACTTCAAGCTTGGATTCTCAACTGTAGCTATATCAATCCAATAATTATCAGAGGGATAATTATCATCTTTGAAACATCCAGTAAGTAAAACACCTAAAAATAAAACAATCAATACCTTTTTAAAAATTCCTTTCATACGTTCATTTTTTAATATCAAACAAAGCTATGATGAAAGGAATAAGGTAATTGTTGCAAGCGATTATGTTTTTTTAACTATATAAGTCGTACTAATGTGCTAATGTGATTAGTGATTGGTGATTAGTAATTAGTAATTAATAAGCATGATGATCACTGTTAATGTCTTCAATGTCTGTTTTCTTCTTTTCGAGTGCTCTCCAAGCAATGAATATATAAGTTACGACAATAGGTACAAGTATAGATGCCCACGACATAGCTTTTAATGTAAATTCGCTGGAAGAAGCATTGTAAATCGTAAGTGAACTTTGCAAGTCGGCTGTTGATGGATAGAAAGCAGTATTATTATATCCTGTGATTAACAACAACATAGTTACCGTTACAACAGTACCCACACCTGAAAACCAAATACCTTTTCTGAAGTTATAATCAACGATGGAAGCAATAATTCCAAATAAAACCGCAAGTACGCCCAACACAAACAGCACACCTATCACAGGCATTTCAACAAGATTAGTGAAGTATTTATATTTCTCCATATAAACAATTCCATCTGCGTCTACAGCAAATCCTTCCGACAAGAAAATTGAAATAACAAAAGCCAAAAAGAAGATAACAAAAGGTATTGAGTTGTATAATAAAAACTTATGCGAACGTTTCTCTAATACTTCATGTTTGATACGATTGATAAAAAACAGAATAGCTTGGGTGCGGGCTAAGAAGAAAACCGTTAATCCAAGAAATATATTCCTCGGACATAACAGAGCTTCTAATCCATGCCATTCACTACCCCATCTGCTAATAACAGGCGAAGCAAGATTAGTGATATTCCCTTTCCCGACAGTAAAATCAGAGCCTGTGAAGAAAGTTGCAACGGCTACACCAATAAGGAATGTACCTAACAATCCGTTAATGAAAAGTAGGGTTCTATAAGTCGTTTTACCGTACACATTTCCCGGCTTCGACTGAAATTCATATGAAAAAGCCTGTATAGTAAAAGCAAATAAAATAATTATCCACACCCAGTAAGCACCGCCAAAGCTGGTAGAATAAAAAAGAGGAAACGAGGCAAAGAAAGCACCACCAAAAACTACTAAGGTTGTGTATGTAAATTCCCATTTTCTACCGAGTACGTTCACGAGAAGTCTTTTCTCATCTTCTGTTCGAGAAAGAGAAAATAACATCGATTGTCCACCCTGAACAAAAAGCAAGAAAGTTAGTAGTCCACCAAGCAGTGAGATTAAAAACCACCAATAATGCTGAAGAATTTCGTATGTTGTCATAATATGTTTTTTTAATATGCTAATGTGATTAATATGCAAATGTGCTAATCCCGATAAATCGGGACAAGTAATGCTAATGTGCTAATTATTCGACACCTTTTTTGATTTGTTTTATCATTACTTTTATTTCAGCTACTAACAAGGCTGAGAATAAAGTCAAGAATAAGAAGAAGGTTATTTTAACCGATTGCACCGACACACTTGACACTGCAATCTTTGTTGGCATAATATCCTGAATGACCCATGGCTGTCGTCCGACTTCCGAGACCACCCATCCTAATTCTCCGGCTAAATATCCTAATGGGATTGTAAATATTGCAATCCAAAGTAACCAAGGCACCTTATCCAACTTACCTTTCCATTGGAAGAACCACAAAGCAGCAAACAGCACTAAGAATAAAATACCCAAAGCCACCATAAAATGGAAAGAGTAAAACACTAATGCTACATTAGGTATCAGCTCAGAAGGATGTTCGAGATAGCCATAACCAAAATTTGCATAATTTTCGTTTAAAGTGATTCTATGAACAGCAGCAAGAGAATCATTACCCGCCGCTTTTGCTACGCGATAGTCGTTAAATGCCTGAATTGCAACTCTACCACTTGCCTGTTTATCTTCAAAAGAAGGAACAACAGTACCATCAGACAAGGTATATCCATCGATAATATCTTTGATGCCGGGAACAAAAGCATCAGCTTTTCTATATCCGAGCAATGATAATAATTTCGGAACCGGCACATCCATTTTTACAAGAAAAGTTTCCTCTTCATTATCATATTCTTTATCGGGATTAAGCAGTCCCATTGCAACTATATTTGCACCTTCTTTACCCTCATAAAGTCCTTCCATAGCGGCAAGTTTCATAGGTTGTTTTTGTGCAACATGATAAGCTGAACCATCACCTGTTGCGATAATCAGGATAGTAGCAACAACGCCGAAGATAGCACCAATTTTAAGGCTCTTCAATGCGAAATTCATATCCCTTTTCTTCAAAACAAACCATGCGCTAACACCTACAACAAACAAAGCACCCATAATCCAGCCAGAAAAGACGGTGTGCAGGAACTTATTCATTGCTACAGGAGAAGAAAGTATTGCCCAGAAATCTATCATTTCGTTACGAGCAGTATCGGGATTAAACTCCATACCTACAGGATATTGCATCCATGCATTTGCAACTAAAATCCACAAAGCAGAGAAAGTGGCACCAAGTACGAGTAGCCAGGTAGAAGTCAAGTGAAATCCTTTACTTACTTTATTCCATCCGAAGAACATAATTGAGATAAATGTTGCTTCAAGAAAAAAAGCAAGCATGCCCTCAATAGCCAGAGGAGCACCAAATATATCGCCAACGAACCAGCTATAATTCGACCAGTTAGTACCAAACTGAAACTCAAGTATAATACCGGTAGCAACACCACAGGCAAAATTAACTCCGAAAAGTGTCATCCAGAACTTCGTGATTTTCTTCCATTCTTCCTTACCGGTTTTGTAATAGATTGTCTCCATAATAGCCATAATAACCCCTACTCCGAGAGTAAGAGGTACGAACAGCCAGTGATACATGGCAGTAAGAGCAAATTGCCCTCTCGACCAGTTAACCAATGATATGTCTAATAATTCCATATGTAATAATTATTTATGTTATGAGAGATTGTATTTTGAGATTTTTATTTTATTTAGATCTTTCGATTAGTTGATTTGTTACATGATCCCCTCTATCAGCATCATTATCAAAATTTTGTTTCAGTTGATTTGGGAAGAAAAAAACCTTTAGAATTGCAAACATAATAAAAAGCTTGATAAGAATAATAATCCAAAGTTTTTTTCCAATAGTCATATTTGAAAAACCTTCGCGATAGAAGAGATAAACTTTCTTAAACATGATATTTAAATATATATTGAATATTTGTACTAATTACAAACGACAAAAATAAGATATTTTTTGGAATAATTATTTTGTAGAAATAAAATATATTAACTTTGACGCACAATTAACATTATGCGACTCACAAAAGATGAAATAAATGCGATAGTTTTATTGGCAAAAAAACATTTTTCCGATACGGTAAAGGTATATCTTTTTGGTTCGAGAGTCGATGATAATTTAAGGGGTGGCGACATTGACTTATTAATCCATGCAGAAGAAGCATATTATACACTTAACAACGAAATCAGATACAGCATTGATCTACAACGTAGTATAGGAGAAAGAAAAATAGATATAGTATTTGACGATAGCAAGCTGAAACAGAGAGAATCATTTTACAAATCCATACATAACACAAAAAAACTATTAACTGAGCAGCTATGATTTTAAAAGAAGAAAACGACAGGATGAGGGAAGCTTATTTGGCTTGTCAAAAACATTTAGAACGAATGAATTTTGCACATTCAAAAATAAAAAATTACTTTCCGCTAAGTAGTGAAACCTACGAATTAGTATCTTTTGAAGAAATGAGTTTCTTTGATCAGTTTATATTCCGCTTTACTAAATTACAAGACAGTATAGGAAATAAACTTATAAGATACATCTTGGAAAGCATGGCAGAAAACACACGCGAACTTTCACAGATTGATATATTCTCCAAAGCAGAACAATTAAATATTATCCCTTCTGCTGAAGATTGGTTAAGTTTACGTGCTGTACGTAACAAATTAACACATGAATACCCATCTGACCACAAGGAAATAATTGAAGGTCTTAATAGCCTGAACGACAATATAAATATGATATTAATAGTTTGGCAGCATATTGAGGAGTTTATCAAAGGAAAATTTGGATATTTAGTGTGAATTAATTCTTTAATTTTTACAATGACCTGATTATTTCCCAAGCAACCTCCACTTCACACCAACATTCACATTAATCCCCGGCAAAGGTAATCCTCCAAAATCAACATAATTAGAATTAAGCATATTATTAACATCCGTAAAAACAAGAAAGCCATATTTCTCCCACGCAAAGCGAGCACCTGCAAGGAGGTATGGCTGATAAGGTTTTAGTACGCCTGTATCAAAATCGGTATATTCACCGGCTCTGTCGTTGAGTGCTACATTCCATGTGATATAAGTATTCTTAATAACATTATGATGAAATTTAAATAGCAACTGATGTCGCAGATAATCGAGTGCATATTTAGAGTCGTAATCAGCAGCTTGCTTGTCGGAGTTGATAAAAGAATATGACAAAGAAAGATTTTCAACAGAAGAATTATTGAAAGTGTAACCCATTGATATACTATATCCTAAAGTGTTTAATTCTACAAGATTCATACTCTGCCATTTAACCTCATCAGGATATTTTATCCAGTCGATTATATTACTTCCTTTTCGATAAAAGCCATTAGCATTAAATTGCAAATTTCTGAGTTTATATTTCAAACCCAATTCTGAAGTAAGTGATGATTCAGGATGTAGATTAGGATTTGCTGTTTGTGTGGCACTCTGATAATATAAATCGGTAAAGGTCGGCAAGCGCGAAGCTGAATTTAAAGCAGCATGCACAATGAAATTGTTGACCGGAAGATAACTAACATCAGCACCCCAATTATATTTTGCTCCAAATTGTTGATTATATGACATCGACCCTCCTGCTGAAACATAGATACTTCCAAAAGCTTTAGAATAATCTACATAAGCAGTATTCACCAAGCGATCGGAAGTTTTTGTAAAATGTTTCTCGCTTTTTCGTTCAAATCTATTAATCGGTTGCTTATTTATATCATCAATATTTTCACCAAGCACAGTGCTGAATATATGATCATAATGAGCTATCGCACCAAAAGAAATTTTACCATACTTGCTAAAATAATCAGCATTAAACGTAGCACCAACTACATCCGTAAGATGATAATTGTGGTCTACATACCAAGGTGCAGCATCCACAAAGCTTCTGAAAAGCTCGAATCTGTCGTAATGCTTTCGATAGTTTACATCAGCCGAAAGTAAAAGTCTGTTAATTGTTTTTTTCCAGCTTATAGAAGTGAAGAATGTTTCTGTATGCTCAAATTGATTAGGATAAGCCAAAGCATAAAAACCATTAGCTCCAAAAGATTTATTTTGATAACCAAGTTGAAAATCAAGTTTACCCACATTTTCTAAATTGAAATTAGTGTGAGAAAAGAAATTATAGGTATCAAAATCGGTATTATGTCTATAACCTTTACTTGAATTATGAGAAATAGATGAAAAATGAGAAATATTGGACTCATTTAATCCTACTGAAATCTTCTGCGAGAAAGTATTGAATGAGCCGGCAGTAAATAAGGCATCAATTTTATTTTTTGTGCTTGGGTTGGTAATAATATTTATTGCACCGGAAAAAGCTTGACTACCATATTTTCGAGCTGCACTGCCTTGAAGAACCTCAATATCAGAAATTTCGGATAAGTCGACCGGTATATTCAAATTATGATGACCGGTTTGCCTGTCCGTAATATCCACACCATTCAATAACACCAATACCTGATCGAAAGAACCTCCACGAATTGAAATGTCAGATTGAGTGTCTCCAACACCACGCTGGCGAATATCCACACCCGATACACTTTTTAGAAAACCATCAAGTCCGGATGACGGAGCAATTTTAATATCCTGAGAAGAAAATGATTGAAGATACCTACCCGTACCGGGAAACTGAATTTCGTGTACAGCGGAAACCTGTAATTCATCGAGCAGAATTTCTGTGGAATCGGTAAGTTCGACTGCCGAAACTGTAGCACCACCGGCAACAAGTAAGAAGAAAAGCGAGAAGACCTGACTAAGAGATTCTATACCGTTATTTAGAGATTTTACAGCAACGCCAACCTTCAATTTACCTATAGTAATAGCTTTACCCAAACTTGCAAATACAGCATAAGCCTTTCTCGACCACTTACGAAATCTAATCGTTGTTTTTCTGAATATAATTGTTTTCAAAATCTTCTTAATTTATTTAAAACCACATTTTGTTAAGTTTGCCACGCCATACATCAGAGTAAGTAGTTACACCTGATGTGCCCTGACTACGACCGCCAAATAGATAAATAAAATGATTTGCATCATCAAGCACAACCGACTGATTGGAGCGAGCTTGATAAATAACATCTTTATCTATATCCTTAATAACATTATAAATACTATCGGTTTTTCTCCAACTCAAACCTTCATCGATTGACTCTCGATAACCATCTTCGATAACCCTGCCATTGATTCCTTGTCCACCGAACATCAGCAGTTTATTGTCGTAATTTATCAATTGCGCACCTGATAATGCTTCGAATGACTTCTTACCATCCATAAAATTCACCCAAACATATTTATTGGAAATATCTTTTTGTACATTCCACACTGAAGATAAAATCTCACCACTCTTAGAGTAACCTCCTAAAACGATAGCCTTAGGTTTGTTTGTTCTTGATTTAAAAGACAGAGAAGCAAAATCCACAATCGGGAAATTAGCAGGAATTTCTTCCTTAAGTTGCCAATTTACACCATCTGAGGAAGTGGCAAAATAATATTTATTACTTGCATCTTGCTTATATACAGCCCATAAATTATCTTCAAGCTCAAATAATATAGTGATTACAGAATTACCGGCAGCAACATTCGGGTTAGCACCTGACCAGTTTATACCATCATCAGAAGAGTAAATCAGCCCATCATCATGAGCAAGCATCAACTTATCTTTAAACGACACCAAATGCCTTAATTGCGCAAAAGTAGGCATCCCAACAATACTTTCATTACTCCAAATCTCACCATCGGGAGAAGAATATAAATAGTTTTTCAGTCCGGAACTCGCAAAGAACAAGAACTTATTATTGAAAAAAACAGCCTTTTGCACATCTCCGCTATGACTATATACAGAAGGTGTAAGTTGATTCCAGAGATACAATTCACCCTCAATAGTGTGTACATTTACCTTAATATTATATTTTTTCGGATTAGCAGTGCTGAGCGATGGGAAGTTTAGCACATATTTAACACGAGTAAAATCTATAGTATCCTTTCCGGTAAGAGGAACAGTGTCAAGTCCGGTACCAAGTGTATCCGTCATAATCAGATAGCAAGCCGAAGTGCTTTTAAACGCAAAAGTAGGAAAAACACTATCTATACGTGTATTATAAGGTAGTGAGTCGAGATTAACTATTACAGAATCTAACAACAAATCGTCATACTCAAGAGAGAAAACAGCATTTTCCAATCCAGGTATACTATCATTTGCCGCAAATTTCAAAGACACAAAATTTGCATCTTCTGAATATTCAATATCATCATCGTCGTTCCACAAACACGAATTCAAAGTACTTAGAGCAATTACGAAAATCAGTAATTTATAAAAGTATTTTCCCATTTTACAGCACATTTTGGTATTTACGACCATTAATATTTAAAATTCAGAGTGCAAAAATAGTAACAAAAAAGCTGTTAACCTTATATAAGATTGAATATTTATATTTTTTAATTAAATGACAAGCAATTACTTCAGTTCGAGAGTAACCGGACAATGATCTGAATGTACAACATCGACAAGAATTTCTGCACCTCTCAGATTGTCTTTTAAAGGCTTACTAACCCAATGGTAATCAATACGCCACCCTACATTACGAGATCTTGCACCTCCACGATAACTCCACCAGCTATAACGTTCAGGAGCTTGATCGAAGACTCTAAAAGAATCAATCATACCGGTCGCTTCGTATCTATCTAACCATTCGCGCTCCTCAGGAAGAAATCCTGAAACTCCAATCTGACGTTGAGGATTGTTAATATCTATAGGTTTATGACAGATATTATAATCGCCACAAACGACTAAATTTGGTCTGGTTTTACGTAATTCTTCAATAAAAGGCAGGAAATCTTCAAGAAATTCCATCTTAAAAGCCTGACGTTCATCACCTGACGATCCGGAAGGGATATATACACACAAAACAGATAAGTCGCCAAAGTCTGCACGAATAACACGACCTTCAGAATCATATTTTGGGTTATTCATACCCACAACCACATTATCGGGAGCTATTTTCGTAAGAATAGCCACACCGCTATATCCTTTTTTTTCAGCAGAATGAAGGTAAGAAGTATAACCCATTTCAGCAAAAAGCATAGTGTCTATCTGATCGGGCTGAGCCTTAGTTTCCTGAAGGCATAGCACATCAGGCGATTCCTCTTTTAACCAATCCGCAAAACCCTTGTTAAGAGCAGCGCGGATACCGTTTACGTTGTATGAAATTATTCGCATATTTTTTTTATTGTCTATGGTCTATGGTCTATGGTCTATGGTTTCTTGACTATTGACTATTGACTATTGACTATTGACTATTTCTTACTGATTCGCTTTTTTAACTTTCTGATATAATTCAGAGGCAAAAACAAAATCATTCAGTTCCTCATTTTCAACATGAAAGATATCTTCTTTACTACCTTCCCATGCTTTTTCACCTTTATTGATAAAGATGATATGCTCACCTATCTCCATCACCGAGTTCATATCATGTGAATTAATAATAGTAGTGATATTAAATTCATGTGTAATTTCGCTGATAAGTTGATCGATAATCAAAGAAGTCTTTGGGTCAAGTCCGGAATTTGGCTCGTCGCAAAAGAGATACTTAGGTTGCAATGAAATAGCACGGGCAATAGCAACACGCTTCTGCATACCGCCACTAATTTCCGAAGGAGCAAGATGATAAGAATGTTCGGGCAAATCAACACGTTTCAGACAAGTAATAGCCCTATCTTTCATCTCCTCTTTAGAAGTGCGTGAAAACATTTCAAGCGGATACATAACATTTTCGAGCACACTAAGCGAATCGAACAAAGCCGAACCTTGAAACAACATTCCCACCTCACGACGTAAAATTCTGATATCACTCATTTTCATATCAGGTAAATTCCGCCCATCATATTCAATTCTACCATTATTGATGCGATGCAGACCAATAATACTTTTCATCAGAACAGTCTTACCCGATCCACTTGCACCAATAATCATATTTGTTTTACCTGCTTCAAAATCAGCCGATATATTTTTCAGAACATGATTATCACCAAAAATCTTATCTACATTTTTAACGCTTATCATAATTACAATATTTCCATGTCACACTTTGGTTTATTGTCTATTGTCTATAGTCTATGGTCTGTTGACTATTGACTATTTTATTACTAATCACTAATTCAACATCACATTAGTTATCAGCAAATTAAAGAACAATATCAAGATACTGCCATTCACCACAGCATTTGTACTTGCCTTACCCACATCTAACGCACCACCATAGGCATAATATCCATAATATGCTGCAACAGACGATATTATAAAAGCAAACACCAAAGATTTCACTAAAGAATAGAACACATAATACGGAATAAAGGCATACTGAATACCGAGCAGATAGTCGGCTGTAGTAATTATATCACTAAATACTCCAACTAAATAACCACCAACTAATCCGATTGTCATACTGAAAATCACTAAGAAAGGCATCATAAATACAAAAGCCACAATTTTTGGAAGAATAAGATAATTAGCCGAGTTAACACCCATTATTTCAAGGGCATCAATTTGTTCGGTAATACGCATTGTACCAATTTCCGAGGCGATATTAGAGCCAATTTTTCCTGCTAATATCAAACACAATATAGTAGATGAAAATTCGAGCAATAGAGTATCTCGTGTAACAAGTCCGGTACTATAAGTCGGCAGCATCGGGTTTTCCGTGTTTAACTTGGTCTGGATAGTCATAATAGCTCCAATAAAAATTGAGATAATCACAACAATTGGTAGCGACTGTAACCCAAGTTTTTCTAATTCTTTTGGTAGTTGGCGGAAGAACATACGCCATCGGTCGGGGGCAACTAAAACTCTTTTCATTAAGAGCGTATACTTGCCGGTATCTTGAAAGATATTCATTTTACAAAATAATTTAGTAGTAAAACTAATAAAGAGTGCAAATATACTGAAAAGAGAATTAACGACAAAAGTAGAACGTGCTAATTTATAACTTAAATCTCCTCTGATTCAGTTGTAATCCTTTTTTATCAATACTTGCTTTTTTAACTGATGGTAATAACCTCTTGTCTGTAATTCTTGCTTTAACTTTTGCCGGAGCACCTTGAGAACTTGGTTTTGTTCCGTCTATATATTTAAACTGTCCTTCGAAAGTTCCCCATATCCTCGAACCAAAACGATCGAAAAACTCGTATTCTATCACGTAATCATCTCCGGATTTCACAACTTCCATAGTGCCGGTTTTGATTTTCTTGATTGATTCTCCAAAAAACCAAGTTCCCCATTCATTGTATGATTCATCATAATATCCTGGCATTAATGTAAAAGGTTTGAGATCATCATAAGTAATATAATCCATGTTCTTATTTATTATATTGTATGTTCCTTCCGGAATATAATCTTTTACACTTAATGTCGTGTTAAATTCCAATTGGAATATATCGCCTTCCCATAAATCAGAATCAAAATCTACAATATCAGTTCCCAGAAAGGCATTAAAATTATTGGTACTCTTAGAGTTATATGCATCTCCATAATAAACCAACAATCCTTTTGTCATATCAGCCTTTATATCCTCAGGATTACGCTCATCTGACTCATTTACAATACCTTCATAGCTAAATTGAATAATCTCATCATCTTCTAATATTAAATCGCCCGAAACTTCAAAAGTTGAACCTTTTTTAGTTATCGAAAAATTCCCATCATTTATTAATGTAGCATATATCCCATCATCAGTATATTGTCTAATATGTGTTCCTACAACATATAAATCTCCATCATATTCAAATGATTCTCCGGGATAGAAAGTGTGAGTTTCTCTTTTCGTCGATAAAACAAATTCTTCTGGCGATAACGTATATAATAACGTATCGTACGATAATGGTAAATAAAAATCTAAAAATAACACATTGCCATTTCCGATAATTCGTCCTTCATCATTGAAAGATATAGTGTTGTCGTATAATAACATTTCGAAATTATTTGTCTCTGTTTCGTAATAATCACCCCAGTTAGAGGCTGTGGCTCCGGAAAAAGTAAATATCTTTTGGTTTACTGTTACATCACAAACATGCGATTGTTCCCCAATTTGGACTGTAAACTGTGAAGTACCGGATTTTAAAGCTTTAACTGCAAGGGTTTTAGTAAGAGATTTTTTTGATGTGTTGTTATTCAAATCAGATATATCTTGAATGGACAAAATAGTTGGATCTTCTATTCTCCATGTCATAGACATATCGCTAATATCTCCAATATAAGACACAGTAACAGTTATTGTATCGTATTTTCCAACTAATAGAGAAATTTCACTTTTGTCGAACGCTATACGAGAAATTTCATTTTGTTCACATGAAGTGAAAAATAATATACCTGATAATATCAGGAATAAAGAATGTTGCAGTAGCCTATTCATTTCTAATAATTTTAGTCGACAAATATAACTGAAAAAATTGATTGTTATTGTTTTTTTATTGCTTAAATCAGAAATACAATTAATTTTGCAAATTGTGATTGAAAATAAATTGAAAAGTAAACGCGCAGTTCGTAAATATTTAATATGATAAAGCATAAAATACTGACTTTATTATTTCTGCTATCAAGCTTCTATATGTTTTCACAGGAACTTTCAGTGAAAGGAACTGTAGTCGATGAATCGGGAGAAGCTGTGATAGGCGCAACAGTTATAATAAAGGGCAGTACACAATATGGTACCGTAACAGATATTGATGGTAATTTCACCTTAAAGCTGCCAACAGTCAAAGCTACTTTAATTGTTTCGTATATAGGGATGCAAACTCAAGAAATTGTAGCTACTCAGAATATGCGTGTTGTGATGTTATCCGATTCAAAAGAGCTTGAAGAAGTGGTGGTTACCGGTATGATGAAGATGGACAAGCGGCTGTTTACCGGTGCAACTGACAAGTTAGATGCTTCTAAAACAAAAATTGATGGTATCACTGATGTTAGTAGAGCGTTAGAAGGTCGCTCTGCCGGTGTGTCTGTACAAAATGTTTCAGGGACTTTTGGTACTGCTCCGAAAATTCGTGTACGTGGTGCTACTTCTATTTACGGCAACTCTAAGCCACTTTGGGTTGTAGATGGTGTAGTGATGGAAGATGCTATTGATGTGTCGAGTGATGCTTTGTCGTCGGGTAATGCCGAAACACTTATTTCTTCCGCGATTGCAGGCATTAATGCCGATGATATTGAAAGTTTTCAGATTTTGAAAGATGGCTCGGCAACTTCCATTTATGGTGCAAGAGCTATGGCAGGCGTGGTGGTTATTACTACTAAAAAAGGTAAAGCAGGTGTAAGTCGAGTGAATTATACAGGTGAATTTACTTCTCGCTTGGTTCCTTCTTACTCTGAATTTAATATCTCTAATTCCCAACAGCAAATGGGAATCTTTCAAGAGATGGAAGGTAAAGGCTGGTTAGAATTTACTGCTCTTGCCAATGCAGCAAACAGCGGTGTGTATGGTAAAATGTATCAGCTTATTAATCAATATGAAAACGGCAAGTATGGTTTGGAAAATTCAGAAACTGCAAAAAATGCCTATCTGCGTGAAGCCGAGTTTCGTAATACCGACTGGTTTAGTTTGCTTTTCAATAACAGTCTGACTCAAAACCATGCGGTAAGTATTTCATCAGGGACAGATAAGGCAAAGTTTTATGTTTCCCTGTCGGCATTTGACGATCCGGGTTGGACAAAATCTTCATCTGTTCAGCGTTATACGGCAAATGTAAACGGTTTATATAATATCAGCGATAAGTTATCGATTAGTTTGCTAACCAATGGTGCATATCGCGAACAAAAAGCTCCTGGTACACTTAGTCAGGATGTTGACGTGGTTCGTGGCGAAGTGAAGCGTGATTTTGATATCAATCCTTACAGCTTTGCTCTTAATTCTTCCAGAACGCTCGACCCAAAAGAATTTTACACACGTAATTATGCTGCTTTTAATATCTTCCATGAACTTGATAATAACTATATCGACTTAAATGTTGCCGATTTGAAATTTCAAACCGAATTAAATTGGAAGATTATTAAAGGGCTTGAGGCTAATCTTCTTGCTGCCATAAAGTATCAGTCATCTTCTCAGGAACATCATATCAAAGACCGCTCTAATCAGGCTGAAGCATATCGTGCGGGTGTTTATCCCGAAGATGCAACCATAGCCGAACGTAATCCGTTGCTATACACTGATCCGGATAATCCGAATGCTTTACCGGTTTCTATCTTACCTGTTGGCGGTATTTATAATCGTACAGCTTACAATATGAAAGGAGTAGATTTCAGAGCTTCTGCAACTTATAATACCACTTTTGCAGATACTCATATTGTCAATCTTTTCGGCGGAATGGAAACAGGCTCTGTTGATCGTCAGCGCACCTGGTTTCGCGGATGGGGATATCAGTACGACAACGGAGGTATTCCTTTCTACGACCCGAATGTATTTAAACAAGGTAAGGAAGAAAATGCTGATTATTACACAAATACATCAACATACACGAGAGATGTAGCTTTCTTTGCATCAGGCACTTATTCTTATCTTGGAAAATACATATTTAACGGTACAGGACGTTATGAAGGTTCTAACAAACTCGGTCGCTCAAGGGCTGCAAGATGGCTTCCTACATGGAATGTATCGGGTGCATGGAATGCGCATGAAGAGGATTGGTTTGAGTCTGTTTCGGCATCTGTACTCTCATTTGCTTCATTTAAAGCTTCGTATTCTCTGACAGCAGATCGCGGACCTTCTTTCGTAACAAATTCGTTAGCTGTATTTAAAAGTTACACTCCATGGCGACCAACAGCAGGGGTATCTGAATCAGGTATTTATATAGAAGATTTAGAAAATAGTGAGCTGACTTACGAAAAGAAGCATGAGTTTAATATTGGTACGAGCTTAGGTTTCTTGAAAAACAAGATTAATGTCGAAGCCGATTTCTACACGCGTAATAACTTTGATTTAATAGGACTTATTTACACTCAGGGAGCCGGTGGTCAGATTGCTAAATATGCGAATGTGGCATCTATGAAATCTAAAGGTATTGAGCTTACTGTTTCAACTAAAAACATGCAGACTAAAGATTTCCGTTGGGAGACCGATTTTATCTTTTCGAAAGCTGTGAATGTTATTACACAATTAGATACCCGCTCGAATGTTATTCAGTTAATTTCAGGTTCGGGCTTTGCTAAAAAAGGATATCCGGTCAGAGCTTTGTTTTCCATACCTTTTAACGGGTTAAACGAGGAAGGTCTGCCAACCTTTATCAATCAAGATGATGAAGAAACTCTTACTGATATTAATTTTCAAGAATTTGAGAAGTTAAGTTTTTTAAAATATGAAGGTCCGTCAGATCCAACAATTACAGGAAGTCTCGGCAATAATTTCAGTTGGAAAGGCTTGAAATTAAATGTGTTTATCACTTACTCGTTTGGGAATAAAGTCAGACTCAATCCGGCATTTGCATCTAAATATTCTGATTTAAGTTCTATGCCGAGAGAATTTAAAAATCGTTGGGTATTGCCCGGAGATGAAGAATACACTTCTATACCAGTTATAGCCAGCGTTCGTCAGAATCAAAAATATTCAGATTTAAGTTATGCTTATAATGCATATAACTATTCCGACCAACGTATTGCTGATGGAGGTTTTGTACGTATGAAAGAAATTTCTTTGTCGTATGATATACCTCGTAAATATACCGATCCTTTGAAATTAAATAATTTGAATCTGAAATTGCAAGCGACTAATCTGTTCTTGCTTTATTCGGATAAGAAATTAAATGGTCAGGACCCTGAGTTTTTCAATAGTGGAGGCGTTGCAACACCAATGCCCAAGCAGTTTACTGTCACCTTAAGATTTGGAATTTAATGTGAGAATGTGCTAATGTGAGAATATGCTAATATGCTAATATGCTAATCCCGACAAATCGGGACAAGTTATGCTAATATGTTAATTGTAAATTGTAAATTGTAAATTGTAAATATATTATAATGTGAGTATATGGAAATATGTAAAAATATAAATATGTCGGTGTTTGGATGTGCCAACAAATCCCGATTTGTGCAATTTATTAGCACATTAACATATTGGCACATTAGCACATTTATATTGTTGTTTTTCACTTCTTGTGATCAGTTCTTAGACACCCTACCCGACAACAGAACAAGCATTGATACCCAACAAAAAATATCTCAGCTTTTAGTTGCTGCATATCCTGATGCAAATTATGCTGTATTGGCCGAATTGAGTTCAGATAATTTTGTTGACAATAATGCTATTCTACCGGTTAAGTTAGCTCCATTTGAGCGTATGCATGATGAGATATTCAGTTGGAGTGATGTAACTTCTTCCACTCAACAAGATAGTCCATCCTACGTTTGGGAGAGGTGTTATGCCGCAATAGCCACAGCAAATCAGGCTTTAAAAGCTATTAAAGAATTGGAGGAAACCGACCCTAAGATTGATTTAGCTACACAAAAAGGAGAGGCATTATTATGTCGTGCTTACAGTCATTTTATCCTCGTAAATATTTTCAGTCATACCTATAAAGATGAAATTGCGAGTAAAAATGATAAAGGGATACCGTATATTACAGAACCTGAAACAAAAGTTTCCGTACAATATATTCGTGAATCAGTTCAATCAGTTTATGCTAAAATTCAGCAGGATTTAGAAGATGGATTATCTTTAATTACAAATCAAAATTTAGTAGTTCCAAAATATCATTTCAATAAACAAGCTGCTGCTGCTTTTGCTGCACGTTTCTATCTTTACAAAAGAGATTACCCTAATGTGGTTAAATATGCAAATCAGGCTTTATCTGCTAATCCTGCAACTATATTGAGAGATTGGTCGATAAACTACGACAATTCAGATGCAATTACATATGATTACATCAGCAAAGACAATGCATGTAATTTTATGATTTTACCAACAAGTTCTCTATTCGGTAGAATATACGGTACACGTTATGGTCATAATGGTGAAGCTATGTATGGCTCTACATACGGACCGGGTCCGACATGGACAAACTCACTGCCTTGCTTCGATGGTAAACTTTATATTGTTGGTCAACAAGACTATGGTGTGTTTTTCCCAAAAGCTTCGGAAATGTTTGAATATACAGATAAAGTTGCAGGTATAGGCTATACACATATAGTACGAGCAGAGTTTACGGCAGAAGAAACCCTATTGTGCAGAGCAGAAGCTTTGGTTTATCTAAACAGGATAAGTGAAGCTGTTAATGATTTACAGATGTGGAATCAATCGCATTTAGCACCCAAAGCACTTACAGAATCGTTAATTCAAAATTTCTATAGGTCAACTGACTCTATTTTTGTAAACCCTCTCAACAACAGAATGATAAGTCAGAGTTTTGCAATATCATCCAATCAATTGCCTTTTATTCATTGTGTTTTGCATTTCAGACGAATAGAAACTATGTTCGATGGTTATCGTTGGTTCGACATCAAAAGATATGGAATAGAGATAGAGCGTAAAATAGCAGGAAAAGGTACTGACATACTAAAATATGACGACCCACGCAGAGCAATCCAGCTACCTCAAGAAGTCATAACTGCCGGCATGGAGGCAAATGCAAGAAAATCAACTCCTGTTTCTACAGGGAGTTATAAGAAATGGAAATGAATAAATGATAACATCAGCAAATAATATGAACAAAACAATAATATTTATTCTGTCAATCGCTCTTCTTTTATCTTGTTCGCAGAACGAGGTGTTAGGTCCAAGTATATTTGATACGGAAGATCGCTTAGACGCAAATTCTGTAAGTTATGAGTTTGACAGCTGGTTACGCGAAGCTTATCTAAAACCCTACAATCTCGATTTCCGTTATCGCATGGAAGATGTCGGTTCGGATATGGATTATAACCTTGTGCCGACCTCTTTCGAGAAGTCGCAGCAAATGGCTAAATTAGTTAAGTATCTGTGGTTTGATGTGTACGGCACAATAGTCAGTTCTGAATTTCTCAAAGAAAATGGTCCGCGTATCATACATCTTATTGGTTCACCAGCCTATAATCCTATTTCGGGCACTATGTTGCTTGGTACTGCCGAAGGAGGTCTGAAAGTTACGCTATACAGATGTAATGAGTTAGATTTTACGGATATAGACATGCTGAATGAATATTATTTCAAGACTATGCACCACGAGTTTGCACATATTCTTCATCAGAAAAGAAATTATCCTGTGGAGTTCGGACTTATTTCTCAGGGCAAATATAATCCTCTCGGATGGCAATATAAAACTGATTCGGAAGCGGCTACCCTTGGTTTTGTTTCTCCTTATGCAGGCAGTCAGAATCGCGAAGATTTCGTGGAGATAATCGCTAATTACTTAGTGAAAAGTGACGCTCAATGGAATAATATCCTCAACTTAGCATCTAATCCGGGTGTAGATTATGATGGTGTTACTCTTCCCGATGATGGTATTGATGGTAAGGCTATAATTTTGCAAAAGCTTGATATTGCAAGAAATTGGCTTAAAGATTCATGGGATATTGATTTAGAGGCATTACGTACTGAAATTATACAAAGACAACTGAATATTAACGATGCATTCAATTAATATGAGAAAGCTGAATAAAATAACATATTTCGTATTTACTTTAATAAGCTTAATATTAGCTTCTTGTAATACTGAAGAACCGGATATTTTCGATACATCACCAGCAGAGAGGATAAATCAAGCTATCTCAGATTATCAGTCTGTATTAACAAGTGCTGAAAACGGTTGGGAAATGGATTATTTTGCTAATCCGCTAAGTGGCGGTTATACTTTATTGATTAAGTTCAATAAATCAGGAAATGCAATTTTTGCATCGAGACATGAATACACTGTAAATAAAGCTTATGAAACCGATAGCTGTCTGTTTGATATTATTAGCGACAACGGTCCGGTACTCACATTCAACACCTATAGCAATATTCTTCATATTTTTGCCAGTCCTGATTTTATCGATGATCCTTATTATTATGGTTACGGACTTGAGGGCGATTATGAGTTTGTTATCACCAAAGCTACGACTGACTCAGTATGGCTGAAAGGTAAAAAATACGGTTCGGATGTGTTGTTGCATAAACTTGAATCGGCAGTTAATTGGCAATCTTACATGAATAATCGTTATGATTTCAACTCAATGATTTTCTCAGCAAAGGCTCCTGATTTAAGTTTGAAAATCGACAGAGTGACATATAAATTTGCTTATGGATATTCCCATGTATTTAATGTAAAACGTGGTTCTGATACATCTTTGGATATTCCGTTTATTACAACTGACAATGGTATAAAACTTTATAAAGATATTGAACTTGAGGGGTATACATTTAGAGAGTTTAAAATTAATAATGCTAAGAATGCTCTTGTAAGCGTTGAAAATCCGCAATTAAAACTTGTGGGAGCTGATGATTTATCTAATTATTTTATTTCAAAGACTAAAGCTATATGGACTTTCAATACTAATAATACAAGTTCTAATATAAATCAATTACTTCAAGATGTCGCACAATCATCCATAGCTTTATATGCTGCTGACAGTGTTGCTGTAACAATAGAATATAGCACATCGCGTCAGTCATTTGTGTTAGCAATCACAACTTTCAAAGGTGATATTAAAACCGAAGGTCTGATTAATCTTTCGTTCGATGCTTATGGTTATGATGAAATCAAAATAAGCTATAAAGATAATCAAGGTAATGTAAAAGGTAATTCGCAAGGATTACAGTATTACAACGACATACCGGAATTAGCAAACTTTTTAGAGTTACTTTCTACCACTTATGATTTATATACTGTCTCAAAATTAAATCCATTTTATATTCAGTTTTATAAAAAGGGTGATGCACAGACGTATTTTGAGATAAAGTAGGCAGACTATCACAGTCTTTTCACCTCGTCCATCGTAAGACCGGTAACTTTTACAATAACCATGATATCAAGACCCTCGGCTTTCATATTTCGAGCAATTTCTGTTTGTTTGCGTTTTTCACCTCTCTCCAATCCTTCTTTTCGACCTTTGCTTAATCCTTTCTCCAAACCTTTCTCCAACCCTCTATTCAATCCCTTCTGTTCGGCAAATGACAATGTAGCAAGAGTGTCACGATAGTTTCTGATGCTTCTGTCGTAACGTATACGGTCTTCTTTACTCAATGCGGAGATGTCGACTATTTTCTCCAACTTTTCGAAAATCGGTTTGTAAGCCTTAAATGGCATTCTGTCTAATGCTTCCATATTCTCCTGTCTAAACGTTGATTTATATGATTTACATGATTAAGATGATTATAATGTCTGCACTGATTTATACCGTTTATTGTTCAAACGTTTGAAGTTGAGGCTACGCTCTCCAAAATTTATTAAGAGACCTACTTCTAAATTATATGCTTCCAAATAATTAGTTGCTTGTGCAAAATGTACATCTTGCAAATGTATGACAGCTTTTAACTCGACAGAAATTATATCTTCTACTAAGAAGTCAACTCTCCTCGTTCCTATATGCTGTTCTCTATAATAAATTGGCATTTCAAATTCGCGACTAAATTTAAGACCTGCTAATCGCATTTCAATCTGCAACGCTCTTTGGTATATGACTTCCTGAAACCCATTTCCCAATTGCCCATGTACTCGCATGGCACAACCGATAACCGGAGAAGTAATTGCTAAATGTGGTTATTCAATATTTATCATAATAATCACACCATCATATACCTTTTATAATCATCTTAATCATGTAAATCATATAAATCATGGTTTAGACATTATTATTATTATTTGTATCGCCATCACGACACGACACAAAAATACGAAATATGATTTGAATAAAAACCATTAAAAGGTAAATTAATCAGGTAGGATGAAAAGTTTTTACCTTTTGCGTGTTTTTCGACAAATGTGCTGTTTTTTACGGATACTTCCTTTACAGATATAATATAAAACGAGTATATTTTTGAAAGCACATTATCACATCAATAAACCGCCATTTTTATCTGCTTGAAGAAATCATTGCCTTTGTTATCTACTAAGATAAAAGCTGGGAAATCCTCTACTTCGATTTTCCATATGGCTTCCATACCTAATTCAGGGAAAGCTAAACATTCTACATGCTTGATGTTTTGTTCTGCTAATATGGCAGCCGGACCGCCAATAGAACCAAGATAAAAGCCACCGTATTTCTTACAGGCATCAGTTACCTGCTGACTCCTATTCCCTTTTGCAATCATTATCATACTGCCACCCTTCGACTGAAACAAATCAACATATGAATCCATGCGACCGGCAGTGGTAGGACCAAATGAACCTGATGGCATTCCCTTAGGAGTCTTAGCCGGACCGGCATAGTAAATAGGATGATCTTTTACGTATTGCGGTAGTTCTTCACCATTATCGAGCATCTCTTTTAACTTTGCATGAGCTATATCGCGACCCACGACTATTGTTCCCGATAATGACAATCTGGTCGAAACAGGATATTTAGACAGTGTTTCAAGAATATCCTTCATCGGACGATTTAAATCAATCTTCACAGCTTTGTCTTCTCCTTGCTGACGATATTCTTGAGGAATATATTTAGCCGGATTATCCTCCAATCTTTCTACCCATATACCATCTTTATTTATCTTAGCTTTTATATTTCTATCTGCTGAGCAAGATACAGCCATGCCAACAAAACATGACGCTCCATGACGTGAAAGTCGCACCACCCTTACGTCATGTGCAAAGTATTTTCCGCCAAACTGTGCCCCCATTCCATAATTTTGAGCAGCTTTCAGCAACTTAGCTTCCATTTCAACATCGCGAAAAGCCTGTCCTAATTCATTGCCTGTTGTAGGCAAATCATCATAATATTTTGTTGATGCAAGTTTAACTGTTTTCATACAAGCATCTGCGGATGTACCTCCAATCACAAAAGCAAGATGATAGGGCGGACAAGCAGACGTTCCGAGAGTAGTCATCTTTTCAGTTAGAAATTTCTCTAAAGAAACAGGATTCAGTAATGCTTTGGTTTCTTGAAACAGATATGATTTATTTGCCGAACCGCCTCCTTTGGCGATAAACAAAAACTTATATTCATTGCCCTTTGCAGCCATCAAATCAATTTGTGCCGGAAGATTTGTACCTGTATTCACTTCATCGTACATGTTCAGAGCAGCATTCTGCGAATATCGAAGATTTTCATATGTGTATGTCTCATAAATGCCTCTTGATAAGGCTTCTTCATCGGAGCCATCTGTATATACATTATTTCCTTTTTTTGCATAAACAGTTGCCGTACCGGTATCCTGACAAAAAGGCAAAATTCCTTTAGCTGCTATTTCAGCATTACGAAGCATGGTAACAGCAACATATTTATCATTCTCGCTGGCTTCCGGATCGCTTAGAATACTTGCCACTTGCTGCTGATGCTCAGGACGTAAAAGGAAAGAGCAATCGTGCATGGCAGTACGTGCCAAGGCAGTCAGCCCTTCGGGTGCAACTTTCAATATCTCTTCACCTTCAAAAACTGATGTGCTTACATAATCTTTTGTCAATAAATAATACTCAGTTTTCTTATCTTCACCCATTGCGAAAGGGTCCTGATACTTAAATTCTTTAGCCATAAGTGTATATTAATTTTATTTTGTTGCAAATTTACAAATACTTTGTATAATTTCCATCTTTAATTTACTTTATCTCTTAATAACCCTTTTAACAATTATCTGCCTATCAACTGAATGTAATTTTATCAGATAAACATTAGAAGGTAATCCTGCAAGATTAATTATTCTATCATCACTTAAAGTAGTTAATTGACTAATAGTCTGTCCGGTTATATCCAGGATTTCGTAATGAGTAATCTCAATATCTGATTTCATAACTTGTACAAAATCAACTGCCGGAGATGGATATAGGACAACATCGGGCATATCAAATACATATTGATTATTTGTAAGCAGTTCATTAGACACAGTCCAGTTAGATGCAATGGAATTATTCGAATTCAAATCAATTAACTGAAGATAATAACCTTTACCATCAGCTTTTGTATTCCAAGGTGCTTCATCAAAATAAGTAATATCATTAATGGTATTGCCAAATGCATCAACCAACCATAGTCTTTGAGATTTATTTGAAAGAAAGCGATAGTACTCACCAAATGCATCAATACCGTACCATTGCTTAAATTTATCGGCATTACTTGCCAGATATATCTCCTGATTAGGTTGAATTTTTGAATAACTCGGAAACTTGTATTCCATTCCTAATTCACGAAAATATATACCGGTTAAATCAACAACTTTATCACTGTTATTGGTAATAGCAATAAACTCGATAGCCTCATCAGTCTCATCATCTATAGACGACATTGGGTGATAGTTAATCTTTGAAATAACTAATTTGGGCATTGCCACATTAGCACAACTATTATAAGTAGTCAGGTTAGAATTCATCCAGTTTATTCTGTTTCTAATCCATGTTTTCAGTGATGTTATCTCATTTGATAAGTTTTTGACAGTGCCCCATCTATCTTTTTCCCTTACCGCAGCTTCAGAAACAAGTGAAATCAATTGATCTATTTTTTGTGTAACATAATCATAATTAAAAGGTTTACCGGCTACACTCATCTCTCTCCATCTTTTTGTAAGATAACATTTGAATGTTGAATTATGATACAAATCATACCAATACTTAGGACCTTCATTATCACCATTGTCAAATTGCAAAACATCATATCTACTTCTTGAACCGAAGACATCCAATCCATATGCGAGATTATAATCCCAAATCGGACCGGCACGTAGTTTTCCGTTTCTATCTTTATGGTAAAATGTACTGAAATGATATGAATCTACATTACTTGCAAATTCAGACATTAACATAAAATCGATAAAACTCGGTACATCAATAATATCCGGATATCCATCAATAATAGAAGCATTATTAGCAACCAATTGAAGTGTTTCGAACTGACCTTTAATATAATTGTGTTGAGATACAGTTATTTCAGTTGGCTTTGGAGAGTGATGAATAAAATCTGTATTTACTCCTCTGTTCGATTGCATACGCCATGCAACAGGGTCGCCTCCGGTTGTTTTATCCGACTTAGTTACATAACCTCCTGAAAGTTCAGGGAATGTATTGTCGGCATTGGTCATCTTAGTAATATTGATACGATTATTATCGATTTTGAGCTTTTCCATGAAGATATACAAGCCCTTATAATCACCATTTATTATTAACTCACAAAACTGCTGACGAGGTGAATAATTACCCATTTCACGATAAAGTTCGTATGACAAGTAATCTCTAATCAAAGAATTATCATATGCTAAAGCATTTAAAACCCAGTCGTTTTCTTTTGGCATACCCAAAATGCTGACATTATTATTTGTTACCCCATCAGCCTGATAAGTAGTTAAACCATAAGGTTTTTTAGGTAGATTTTGTGAAGTCGAGCCTCTAAATTCGATTCCGATTTTACCGTTATAATTCAAATATGGGTTGTTATTGGTAATATTTGCATCTGTTACGTAGTTTCGACTGCCATCCGGTCGGTATACAATTCTCATAGTTGCAGGAACTTTTGGTTCATCAACAATTTGATATTGCTTGCCGGTTTTGGGATTCATATCTGTAGTAATGATAACTATAGGAAGATTGCTGTCGGTGAAAGCTGCGGAATAAGACTTAAAAACAACAAGAGTCAAAATCAGAATTAGTATATATAATCTCTTTAAAAGCATTGATAATTATTAAATTTGGACTACAAAGATAGTTTTTTAGGCTTTAAATTCAATGTTTATTTGTTAGGACATCGTCATACTATAAAAATATTTGTAATTTTTATTCGAAAATATTTGTAAATATACAGAATTATAGTAATTTTGCACCGTTTTTATTAATAATTATACATTTATCTTATTGCTTTACATAACTAAATTAATACATTATGAAGAAGAAAAGAAACAGATTGCAAATTATTACAGAGATTTTAAGATCAACTGTAGTTAGTAGCCAGGAAGAATTATTAGAGATATTAGCTTCTCGTAAACTAAATGTTACGCAGGCAACTCTATCACGCGATTTAAAAATGCTTAAAGTCGCAAAAACTCCTTTGGCAAATGGAAGTTATAAATATGTCTTACCTCCTATCACCAAGACTATCAGTCCGCAAGGAACATTTAACAGCTTAACAGCAGGGGGATCTGCATTAAGCTTAGAATTTTCGGGACATCTTGCTGTAATGAGGACAAAGCCGGGATATGCTTCAGCTATAGCATGGGACATTGATAATAAAGGTTCTTATGAAATACTGGGTACTATTGCCGGCGATGATACAATTTTGATTATTCCAAGAGATGGCGTAACCCGTCAACAAATTTTAGATTTGCTAAATTTTACGCTCTCAGAAACAAAAACAAATGACGATATACCCTGATTAGGGTTAAATTATTAAATGAGATTAAAATGAATGTTGATAAAAAGGACAATATTATTGTCCGAATAGCCGGTGAGAGCCACTTAGGGTATGTAGATACAATTTTAGACACTATAGCAGAAGCAGCCAAAATAAGAGGGACCGGTATTGCACGTCGTTCGCCCGAATATATTGCACGTAAAATGAATGAAGGTAAAGCCATTATTGCATTGTCAGGAGATGAATTTGCAGGTTTTTGTTATATAGAAACTTGGGGTGACAAACAGTTTGTGGCAAACTCCGGATTAATAGTAGTAGATAAATTCAGAGGTCATGGTTTAGCCAAACGCATCAAAAAAATGGCTTTCGAGCTTTCTCGCACACGCTATCCTAATGCCAAAATTTTCGGACTAACAACAGGATTGGCTGTTATGAAAATCAATACAGAATTGGGTTATCGTCCTGTTACTTTCTCAGAACTAACTGATGATAACGAATTTTGGAAAGGTTGTGAAAGTTGTGTGAACTACGATATCTTGTTACGTACAAACCGCAAGCATTGTCTCTGTACCGGCATGTTATACGACCCAAACTGGGAAAAAGAGAAAAAGAAATCAAATGGTACTAAAGCAACTATTACCAAAACAGTTAAGAGTTTAGCGAATAAACTGAAAAAATAAATTAAAATCATGCAAGAAAAAGTATTATTAGCCTTTTCAGGCGGACTCGACACATCGTTTTGTGCGATGTATTTAGCAAAAGAAAAAGGATATGAAGTCCACACAGCAGTAGCAAATACAGGTGGATTTAGCGATGAAGAATTGAAAATCATTGAAGATAAAGCCTATAGATTAGGTGCTAAAACTCACAAAACTATTGATGTTACTGAAGAGTATTACGATAAAAGTATCAAATATATGGTTTTTGGGAATGTATTGAGAAACGGTACGTATCCAATCTCTGTAAGCTCTGAACGTATTTTTCAGGCAATAGCAATTATTAATTATGCAAAAGAAATTAATGCTGATTATGTCGCTCATGGTAGTACAGGTGCCGGTAATGATCAAGTGCGCTTCGACCTGACTTTCGATATCTTAGCACCAAATATAAAGATTTTGACTCCTACACGTGATATGGTCCTTACCCGTGAATATGAGATTAATTATCTTAAAGAACATGGTTTTGTTGCTGATTTCACAAAAATGGAATACTCGATCAACAAAGGACTTTGGGGTACGAGTATAGGAGGTAAAGAAACTCTGAAATCGGAACAGACCTTGCCCGAATCGGCATATCCAAGTCAGGTTGCGAAAGCTAAAGAAGAAACGATAAAAATAAGTTTCGAAAAAGGTGAAATTTCAGCTATTAATGGCGAGAAAGATACTAATAAAATCAACCTTATTAATAAGTTAGAAGATATTGCCAATAAATTTGGTATTGGTAGAGACATGCATATCGGCGATACAATAATCGGGATAAAAGGTCGTGTTGGCTTTGAGGCAGCGGCACCGTTATTGATAATCAATGCACATAAAATGCTTGAAAAACATACGCTTACCAAATGGCAACAATATTGGAAAGATCAATTGGGCACATGGTACGGAATGTTCTTACATGAGGCACAATACTTAGAACCTGTTATGCGCGACATCGAAAAGTTTCTTGAAAACTCACAACAAAATGTTACAGGTGATGTAATTATAAATCTTCGTCCGCTTGGCTATACTTTAGTAGGAGTTGAAAGTCCGTTCGATTTGATGAAAACTGATTTTGGTGAATATGGTGAAGTAAACAAAGCATGGAGTGCCGATGATGTTAAAGGATTCACAAAAATACTCGGTAATCAGATGAAGATATATTATAATGTACAGAAACGTAATGAGTAATGTCAAAAGTAGCCCCGCCGAGAATCGAACTCGAATCTAAAGTTTAGGAAACTTCCATTCTATCCATTGAACTACAGGGCCCCTTGTGTTTTCAGAAAATTCATGCAAAAGTACAATAAATATGGCAAAATCCAAAAATAAATATTTTGTTGTCTGGGATGGTGTAAAACCGGGTATTTATCATTCGTGGGAAGAATGTAAACAACAAGTTCATGGATATGTCGATGCAAAATACAAAGGATTTGCCTCTTTGGAAGAAGCTCAAATAGCGTTTAATTCATCATGTTGGGATTATATCGGCAAAAATGCAAAAGAACAAATCAAGAAGGCTAACGCATTGCTATTTAATGAGTTTGAGAAGCCTATATTAGACAGTCTTTCTGTAGATGCTGCCTGTAGTGGTAACCCGGGTTTAATGGAATATCGAGGTGTTTATACAAAAACCGGCGAAGAAGTGTTTCGGCAAGGTCCATTTAAACATGGAACTAACAACATCGGTGAGTTTCTGGCTTTAGTACATGGCATTGCACTTCTGAAACAAAAGAACCTTCAAATGCCGTTATATACAGATAGTAAAACTGCAATTGCTTGGCTCAAAAAGAAAAAAGCTAAAACCAATCTTGAACAATCTGACGAAAACGCAATACTTTTCGAACTTATTGAGCGTGCCGAGAAATGGCTTGCCAAGAATGAATACTCTACTGAAGTAATAAAATGGAACACAGAAGTCTGGGGCGAGATACCGGCTGATTTTGGGAGGAAGTAAATTTTTGGCACGCAGATAACGCTGATTTTTAAAATCCATGTGTGTCCGCGTTGCTTGCATCCGCTTTATCAGCGTTCTGTTTTAATAGCTTAACGAATATTCCTATTTGATCAACACCACAATCAGATCCATTACATTAGTCTGTGTAGGACCGGTGTAAACATGTCCGCCAACTTTTTCGAAGAAATGGAAGGAATCGAAATTATCTAAGAAACCTTTAATGTCGACTCTTTGTAATGCAGCATTATTGACTGTACTGCTATCGATAATTGCACCGGCAACATCAGTCGGACCGTCAGTACCATCACTGCCGGCACAAAGAATTATAACATTTTGTGTGTCGCTTATTTTTGTTGCTAAATATAAAGCTAAATGCTGATTTCTGCCTCCCAAGCCTTTTCCGTTTATTTTGATAGTTGGTTCTCCTCCAAAAAGAAGACATATTGGCTTAGAGTTTTTTCTATTTTCTACATATTGCTTTATCGTTTCAATAATAAAACCAGTCACAGCCTTATAGTCTTGCTCCAAGCTGTCTGTAATAATGTGTGTGTCAAAACCCAATGATTTTGCATAAATTGTAGCACCCTCAAGAGCTACTAAATTATTACCTATAAGATGATTATGAGTGTTTTTAAAGCAAGGATGAAATTCATCAGGCGTATCTCTAATAACGTCAGCCATGCCAAGTAATAAATGATGTTTTGCCGATTCAGGTATATGTTTATATAAACCATAATGTTTTAAAATCCGCGTCGCTTCATTAAAATCAGAAGAATCGGGAGCAGTGGGACCGGAAGCGATAACATCAACAGGATCACCCACAACATCAGATAAAATTAAGCTCAAACATGAAGCAGGATAGATTAGATTAGCTAATTGTCCGCCTTTTACTTCAGATAGATGTTTTCTGACGGTATTAATCTCGGTAATTGTTGCTCCTGAATTAATTAGAAGTTCGTTAACTACACGTAAATCGTCTAATGATAAATCAGAAGGTGTATCAATCATTAAAGCAGAAGCACCTCCTGAAATCAGACAGATAACTAAGTCATTTTCATTTGCTTTTTGCGCAATATCTATGATTTTTTGCGTACCTGCCAAACCATTTTCATCAGGAATAGGATGAGCAGCTTCGGTGATAGTAATATATTGAAGATGACAACCATGATTGTATTTTGTTATGATATGTCCATCTGAAATAAACTCACCAAGAATATTCTCTACTTCAAGCGCCATATAAGCCGAAGCTTTGCCTGCACCGATAACATAAATATTTGCATACTTCGACAAATCATAGATTTTATCACAGACAGCCAGAATAGTATTATCCCATTTCAACTTATTTTGAAAGAGATTTTTAGGTTTAACACTGCTAATGCCTTCAAGGAAGATATTTAATATTGTTTCTTTAGATGATGGTGTGCTCATTTATTTAATCTTAATAACTGAACTCACAGGGAAATGATCTGATATTTTTATGCTATAATCGACTTTAGTACTGATTAATTCAAATTTCTTTTTAGGATAACCAAGAATATAATCAAGCTTGATGTCCGGTTTGTCTGTCGAAAATGTATAATTTGTATCAGTGGCATTAAACCAGTTCTTCAATCCTTTTTCAATTTCTTTTGATGTGGGTTCAGCATTCAAATCGCCTGCTAAAATTACAGGTATTTTTATCTTTTTTATAAATTTGTTGATAAAAGCAATCTGCTTTTCCCTGACTTGTTCAGATGAATACTCCAAATGTGTCGAAACAAACATAACCCTCGATTTATCAGGTAGTTCAATTTCGGCAAGTAACAAAGCTCTCTGTTCAGTTTTAGGATTAGGGTTGGGCAACAGTACCCTTTCACTTTTAATTATCGGAAAATTTGAAAGGATACCAATGCCATATAATCCGCCTTTGTAATTGATTGCTTTACCAAATAAACCAAACATTCCGGTATGATAAGCAAGCTCATTCACAAATGCTTTTCCCGCTTGCTTTGAAGTAAACGACCGGTATGTCTTCCAATCGCATTCCTGCAAAGCTACTAAATCAGGCTTCTGCTGATTGATATAAGCTGCAAATTCCTCCATGCTTGCTCGTTCACCAAATCGCAGGTTGTATGTCATAATATGTAGTTCTGATGACTGAGAATAAATGTTCGAAATTAGAACAAATAGGAGTAAAAAGATTGTTGTTTGTAGCTTCATATTTTAATAATGTGCTAATATGCAAATGTAGTTAGGATATTTTTATCCGCAAAGTTATATAATTATTTTCAGATTGGGCAGGATTTACAATGTAACAACCATTTTATCAATCGTCAACAGTGATTAAGTGTAAGCTTCTTCAGCATCTAATGTGAAACAATTCGTAAAATTATTAAAATTCATCTGAAATTGATTAATAATTTGTTATTTTTGCCACTTACATTTAACTAACTATATAATTCCAAATACAATTACAATATCATGAATCGTCGCGATTTTTTAAAAAACAGTTCATTATTAGCAGGAAGTATGATGCTGATAAGCACTCCATTTGCTTCTGCCAGACCAAAGTTTAAACCGAGAAAAATTTCTCCTAATGAAAAGGTTAATCTTGCTTGTATAGGCATTGGGAATCGTGGTGGAGACATCATTAAAGAGCTATACAAAACCGGTCTATGTAATATAGTTGCTTTGTGTGATACCGACATGGGTGCAAATCACACTTTGGAGATTATGAATCAATTTCCTGATGCAAAACAGTTTCACGATTTCAGGGTAATGTTTGATAAGGTGGGTAACAGTATTGATGCTGTTTGTATCGGTACGCCAGACCATAGTCACTTCCCTTCTACCATGTTAGCAATGTCATTAGGAAAACATATCTATGTCGAAAAACCTATGGCTCATACTTTTCAGGAAGTGGAACTTATGATGAAGGCTGCAAAGAAATATGGTGTGGTTACGCAAATGGGAAATCAAGGACATTCCGAAGCTAATTATTTTCAGTTTAAGGCTTGGAAAGATGCAGGAATTATTAAGGATGTTACTGCTATTACAGCTCATATGAATAACTCGCGCCGCTGGCATAATTTTGATTCCAATATGAAATCTATGCCTGTCGGTGAGCCTGTTCCTACATCTTTAGATTGGGATACATGGTTGGGCACAAAGTTCTGGCATGATTATAATCACGACTATATTAATGGTCAGTGGCGCTGTTGGTACGATTTCGGTATGGGTGCGTTGGGCGACTGGGGTGCGCATATCTTGGATGCTGCACATGAGTTTTTGGAGTTAGGTCTGCCAACCGAAATTAATATGTTATATGCAAATGGACATAATAAATTCTTTTTCCCTTATTCATCAACTATAGAATTTAAATTCCCTGCACGTGGTAATATGCCGGCTTGTGATATTACTTGGTATGATGGATTGGATAATCTGCCTCCTGTGCCTGCCGGATATGGAAATGTGGAGTTAGATCCAAATATTCCGCCTCCATCAACAGGGCAGATTCAGCCTTCTAAACTTAATCCCGGTAAAATTATTTACAGTAAGGAGTTGATGTTTAAAGGTGGCAGTCATGGTAGTACTCTCTCTATTATTCCTGAAGAAAAAGCAAAAGACATGGCTTCTAAATTGCCTGAAGTCCCAAAAAGCTCATCAAATCATTTTGCAAACTTCTTGTTGGCTTGTAAAGGGCAAGAACAAACTCGTTCGCCTTTCCATTTAGCCGGACCGCTTAGTCAGGTTTTCTGCTTGGGAGTTATCGCTCAACGATTGAATGCTAAGTTAAATTTCGATCCTAAGACTAAGAAATTCACTAATAATAAAATTGCAAATGAGTTGCTACAGGGATCTGCACCTCGTAAAGGCTGGACTGAGTATTATAAGTTATAATGAATAGACGAACTTTTATTAAAAATGCAGGAGTTGCTACCGGTGCTGTTTTGTTAGCTGCATCACCTTGGCTTTCTGCATTTTCTGAATCCGAACATACTAAAAAGTCCATTGCAAGAATTGGTGTTATCGGTCCTGGTTCGCGTGGACAGTTTTTAATGAGTTTTTTAAAGAAAAACCCTAAGACTGATGTGGTTGCTGTATGTGATGTTTATCAACCTTCTATTGATGAGGCTCTTAAAATATATCCTCAAGCAAAGGTGTATAATGATTACAGAAAATTGTTAGAGGATAAAAATGTCGATGCCATTGTAATCGCAACTCCGCTAAATACTCATTTTGATATAGCTATAGATGCCTTTGATGCAGGTAAACATGTATTTTGTGAAAAAGCTTTAGCTATGACTATCGAAGATTGCTTCAATATGTACCACAAGCATCTTGAAGCAGGAAAGGTATTCTTTGTTGGACAACAGCGACTGTACGACCCGCGATATATACGTGCTATGGAGATGATTCATGCCGGAACTTTTGGCAGCATTGAGGCAATTCGTACATTCTGGTATCGTAATAATGATTGGCGTAGACCGGTTCCTTCACCTGAATTGGAGCGACATATCAATTGGAGATTATATAATGAATACTCTAAAGGTTTGATGACTGAATTAGCATGCCATCAGATTCAAATAGGTACTTGGGCATTAAGAGAAATCCCGAATAAAGTGATGGGGCATGGTGCTATAACTCACTGGAAAGATGGGCGCGAAGTTTATGATAATGTGTCTTGCATTTATATGTTTGATAATGGAGTGAAATTAAATTTCGACTCGGTTATCTCTAATAAATTTTATGGTTTAGAAGAACAAATCCTTGGTAATTTAGGTACCGTCGAACCGGAAAAAGGTAAATATTATTTTGAAGATATTGAACCTGCACCCGGTTTTTTACAATTAATAAATGATATTGAAAATAGGTTGTTCGACTCCTTACCTTTTGCCGGCACAAGCTGGGCACCCGAAACAGCCAATGTAAACAAAGGTGAATATATTATAGGAGAACGTCCGAAGCATGACGGAACATCTTTAAATATTGATGCTTTTGTCGAAGCTGTAATAACCGGAAAACAACCCGAAAATGTTGCTGAAGAAGGATATTATGCCAGTGCACTTTGCTTGTTAGGTCACGAAGCCATTGTCAAAGAAGAGATTATATCTTTCCCTGAAGAATATAAATTAGATTATCTTAATCATAGTAGTAAAGCAAAATGAAAGATATAATAATAACGGCAAAACGTATAAAAATTGAATTGTACACTTTACTTATTGCATTTGTTATTGCAAATGGGGTTAATTTGTATGCGATTATAAAATTTCAAACCAAGTTTGTTGAAATAATAACTCAAATAGGTTATGTTTTACTTTTTACGTTAGGAATTTATGTTTTATGGACAATTGTTAGATTGATATATTGGAGTATTAAAAGGATATTAAAAAAATAAATGTAATGAAGAAAATTTTAGTTTTATCGCTGATAGCTATGATAAGTTTTTCAGCAAGTTCTCAAGCAAAATGGGAAAATCTGTTTAATGGTAAAAATTTAAAAAACTGGACAAAATTAAATGGTGCTGCCGAATATAAGATTGTTGACGGTGCAATCGTTGGTGTCAGCAAAATGAATACGCCAAATACGTTTTTAGCTACTAAAAAGACATACGGCGATTTTATTCTCGAATTTGAATTTAAAACTGATCACGCAAGTGTTAATTCAGGAGTTCAATTTCGCTCGTTGTCTTTGCCGGAATACAATAATGGCAGAGTACATGGTTATCAGTTTGAAATTGATGCGTCAAAACGTGCATGGACAGGCGGAATCTATGATGAAGCAAGAAGAGGATGGCTCTATGATTTAACTCAATATCCTGAAGCACAGAAGGCTTTCAAATTAGGCGAGTGGAATACAGCCAGAATTGAAGCTATTGGCAACAGTATCCGCACTTGGGTAAACGATATTCCGTGCTCGAATATCCTCGACGAACTAACTCCTTCCGGACTCATTGCACTTCAGGTACATGCAATTGGCAATGCTAAGGACGAAGGTAATACTATCTCATGGAGAAATATTCGTATACTGACAAGTGGTTTAGAGCAGGAAAGACGTTCGGAAGCTGCCGCAGCACCACAGAAAAACTGTATACCCAACACCATATCTGATAGAGAAAAAGCTGAAGGCTGGACTTTGTTATGGGATGGTAAAACCACAGATGGATGGAGAGGTGCGAGACTGAAAGAGTTTCCGCAGAAAGGATGGGTTGTTGACAATGGTATATTGAAAGTATTAAAATCTGATGGTGGTGAATCAACAAATGGTGGCGATATCGTTACAGTCAAAAAATATAAAAACTTCGAATTGCTTGTTGACTTTAAAATAACAAAGGGTGCAAATAGTGGAGTTAAATATTTTGTTGATACAGAACTAAATCAAGGTGCAGGTTCTTCTATTGGTTGTGAGTTTCAGATACTTGATGATAAGGAACATCCTGATGCTAAATTAGGAGTGGCGGGAAATCGTCAACTTGGTGCGTTATATGATTTAATACCGACTATTCCTAATAAACCTTACCGTAACGGTTTCTTCAATACTGCAAGGGTGGTTGTTAGAGATAATCATGTTGAGCATTGGCTTAACGGAGTGAAAATAGTTGAATACGAGCGTAATAATCAGATGTGGAATGCTTTGGTTGCTTATAGTAAATATCGCGTTTGGACCAACTTTGGTAATGCCGCAACCGGTCATATCCTTTTGCAAGATCATGGCGACGAAGTGTGGTTTCAGAATATTAAGATAAAAGAGCTAAAATAATCTTAGGTTTTATGGCACACGGATAACACAAAATCCGTATAAATCCGCATCATCAGCGTTATCCGCGTGCCATTGTTATATCATTATTGGTGTACCATTATTTACTGTGCCATCATTTACATACCATTAATACTATATGTGGTATCAATCAATCTTCAAACAAATCAATCAAACGCAAACTATTTTTTATGCGTGGTTTAATGCTATGCATACCCGCATCGATATTGCTCTGTGTAATCTAAGTGAAGAAAAATCTAAAAATCTGCTGGATGAGATTGTTCCGGAAGTATCGAGAATAGAAAAGATGACCAATAGGTTTGATAACGAGAGTGAGTTAAGTAAACTGAATCTTATTGCTGCAATCGAACCTGTTTATACTACACCCGAATTGGTTAATATTCTTCATAGATGCAAAGAGTACAATGAGTTAACTCTGGGAGCTTTCGACATTACCATTAATTCCGGTAATTATAAATATGGATGTATCAACCATTTGAAAATTGATACGGTAGCAAATACAATTTTTTATAATCATCCCGACTTGCAAATCGACTTAAACGGATTTATTAAAGGCTATACGCTTGATAATGTGAGAAATATAATAAAGAAAAATGATTGTTATAATGCTTTGATAAATTTTGGTAATAGCTCTGTGTGCGGTATTGGAAATCATCCCGGTGGAGAAGGTTGGAAGATTAATTTACCAAATTCTACTAATGATTTTGTTATCTTAAATGATGAATGTTTGACTACTTCCGGTAATACATCAAAATATCAGCATATTAAAAATCCGGAAACAGGAGAATATTGTAATTCTAACGAAACAATCTCGGTTATCACTGAAAATGCTACTTCAGGCGAAGTGTTATCAACCGCATTATGTGTGTCAGAAACGAAACTACACAAAATGCTTTGTGAGAAATTACAAGGTCGAAGCCTGAATTTAGTGTGCTAATAATTACAATCTTTATTAAAATATAAAAATAAATCGCTGAAAATTTGGTTTGTACCTATTTGTTTTTGTTATTTTGCAGCCGATTACGAAAAACAAATAACTTAAACACTGTCATATGTCTAAAAATCTAGTAATAGTAGAGTCACCTGCAAAAGCTAAAACTATAGAAAAATTCCTTGGTTCAGATTATCACGTCATGTCGAGTTTCGGTCATATCCGCGATTTGGCAGATAAAGGCATAGGAATAGATTTCGAAAATAACTACAACCCTATTTATGTCGTATCTTCAGATAAAAAGAAAGTTGTTGCCGAGTTGAAAAAAGAAGCAAAGATAGCTGAAACAGTTTGGCTTGCTTCTGATGAAGACCGTGAAGGGGAAGCTATAGCCTGGCATTTATTTGAGGAATTAAAATTAGATAAGAAAAGGGTGAAACGAATTGTGTTCCATGAAATTACTAAGGATGCAATTCTGAAAGCTGTTGAAAATCCTCGTGAAATAGATATCAACTTAGTTGATGCACAGCAGGCACGCCGTGTACTCGACCGTATTGTGGGCTTTGAATTGTCGCCCGTATTGTGGAAAAAGGTCAAACCATCACTTTCTGCCGGTAGAGTTCAGTCTGTTGCTGTGCGCTTAATCGTTGAAAGGGAGCGTGAAATCAATAGTTTTGTTGCAGAATCTTCTTACAGAGTGTTGGCACAATTCTCGACAATTGATGTTAATGGAAATCCTGCTGTGTTGAATGCAGAATTACAGCATCGTTTTACAACTAAAGAGGAGGCATATGAGTTCCTCGAACATTGTAAAAACGCAAATTTCAGTATCGAAGATATTGTTACTAAGCCACTTAAAAAATCTCCTGCACCTCCGTTTACCACTTCAACATTGCAACAAGAAGCAGCCAGAAAGTTAGGCTTTTCTGTGTCTCAAACAATGAGAGTGGCACAAACATTATACGAATCAGGTAAAATCACGTACATGAGAACAGACTCTGTGAATTTGTCTGATTTAGCTTTGAATACTGCTCGTGCCGAAATTATATCGATGGCAGGCGATAAGTATGTTAAAACCAGGAAGTTTACCACACGTACTAAAGGAGCACAAGAGGCGCATGAGGCAATTCGTCCGACTTATATGAATGCTCATACTGTGGAGGGTACCGCTCAGGAGAAGAAACTCTATGATTTAATCTGGAAACGTACCATAGCATCACAAATGGCTGATGCTGAGTTAGAAAAAACATCAATTTATATAAATTGCACATGTAATAAGCATCAGTTTATCGCAACCGGAGAAGTTATAATATTCGATGGGTTTCTAAAAGTCTATATTGAATCTACTGATGATGAGGATGATGAAGCAGTTGAAAGATTACCATTACTTGCTAAAAAACAATTGTTGAATATTGATGAAATTTCAGCACAAGAGCGTTTTTCTCAAAAGCCACCTCGTTACGGTGAAGCAAGTTTGGTAAGAAAGCTTGAGGAATTAGGAATTGGTCGCCCGTCAACTTATGCTCCGACTATTACGACTATCCAAAATCGAAATTATGTTGAGAAAGGCGACAGACCTGCTGAAAAAAGAAATTTCAATTTGCTGACTTTAAAAGATGGCAAGATTACAGATAAAAATAAAACTGAAAATACAGGTGCAGAGAAATCTAAACTATTCCCTACAGATATAGGAATGGTTGTGAATGATTTCCTAACCGAGTATTTCCCTGATATTCTTAATTATAATTTTACTGCACAGGTAGAAAAGGAATTTGATAATATAGCAGAAGGTAAAATTAAATGGGTTAGCTCGATAGATAAGTTTTACAAACAGTTTCATCCTGTTGTGGAGGACACGCTAAAAAACTCGGAACGTCAAGTGGGAGAGAGAGTTTTAGGTACAGATCCTAAAACAGGCAGGCAGGTCTCTGTAAAAATCGGTCGCTTTGGTCCGGTTGCTCAGATTGGCACTGCTGATGAAGAAGAAAAACCAGTGTTTGCATCCTTACGTAAAGATCAATTAATTGAAACAATATCGCTTGAAGATGCTCTTGAATTATTCAAATTACCACGACAAATCGGTGAGTATGAGGGTAAAGATATGACGGTTGCAATTGGTCGCTTCGGACCATATATCCGACATGACGGTAGCTTTTATTCTTTGCCTAAGGCTGATGACCCTATGTCTGTTACCTCTGAAAGAGCTATAGAAATTATTCTGGCAAAAAGAGAAGAAGAAAAGAATAAAATTATCAGCGTACTGGGTGATAATGGTGAATATCAGGTGCTTAATGGACGTTTCGGACCGTATTTTACTTTTGAGAAAAGCAATTATAAAATACCTAAGAGTATAGATCCTGCAACATTAACAGTCGACAAATGTAAAGAATTAGTCGAACAACAATCTTCTGATAAACCTAAGAAAAAAGGTTTTTCAAAATCTAAAACACGTAAAAAATAAAAGCCATGAGACAGTTCGTAATCATTAGTATTTTGCTTATAGTTGGATTTTTGGGAAAAGCACAATCAGATTTTTCACTTACAGAAGGTGTTTCTGTCCTAACATATTCACTTCCTAAAACAGAACTTTGTTTTGAAGTTGAAATTGAAACTATCACAGAAAAACCGGGTGTGTTTTATTTGTATTCGCAAAGATATTTAGCTGTTAACAAGGTGATTATGGAGGAAAAATCTACTTTGAAAATTAAGAATATCAAAATGACATCCAATACTATTCCTGATTTGAAAAGAAGATATGCTGTTGAAGTTTTGCCTAAGTCTGTTCTTAACGGTATAGTCGTTGATTCACAAGGTATTCTTTGCGGAGTAAATGTTGAACCAAAGCCTGTAGTTCAATGTGACAGAAACAATGATACTAATAATAATGTAACAATTGGCGATCAGTCATCGGATATACTGCCATTAACACAGGAATATATGATGGCAGGTTCTGTAGCAAAAATGGCGGAAGGTGCTGCTATTCAGATATACAACATCCGCTCAAGCAGATTAAACTTACTTTCGGGAGATGTCGATCATATGCCTGATGGAGACGCAATGAAAATGATGTTAAGCGGTTTAGATAAAAAAGAAAAGGAGCTTACGGAGTTGTTTGTAGGTTCTGTTCGTAAATCAACAACTAAACATAAAATATATTTCACACCTGAAAACCCTGTTTCAAAAGAGATTTTATTCAGATTGTCAGCAATACGAGGTGTTGTAGATAAAGATGATTTAAGTGGAGAACCTTATTTTATTACAGTCACTCCGGAGAAATTTCAGAAGCAAGAGCCCGATCCAAAAGCTAAGTTGGAAAAAGCTGTTTTATTTACTGTTATTCCGGCATCGACAAATATAACTATAAGCGATGGTGTTAAAGATATACTGAAAAGTAACCTACAACTACCACAACTTGGTGAACTGATGATGTTACCCGAATCGCTATTTAAAGTTCCGGGTTTATCTATAAGTGTCGATAATCAAACAGGTAGATTATTGGAAATCAAGAAGTAACTTGACTTTATTATCACACATTAAATCTGAAGTGCATAATATCTCCATCTTGAACAATATATTCTTTGCCCTCAACATTCATTTTTCCGGCTTCTTTACAAGCAGCTTCTGAACCAAGCGTTACATAGTCGTCGTACTTGATGACTTCAGCACGGATAAAGCCTTTTTCGAAATCGGTGTGAATAACTCCTGCGCATTGAGGAGCTTTCCAGCCTTCGTGAAATGTCCAAGCGCGCACTTCCTGAACGCCGGCTGTGAAATAAGTCTGTAAAGTAAGCAGTTTGTATGCAGATTTAATCAAGCGAGCTACACCCGATTCTTTTAAACCAATCTCTTCTAAGAACATTTGGCGTTCTTCGTAGGTTTCCAACTCAGCAATATCAGCTTCAGTAGCAGCAGCAACAATCAGTATCTCAGCATTTTCATCTTTAACAGCCTCTTTGACAGCCTCTACATAAGCATTGCCATTGAGTGCCGAAGCTTCATCGACATTACAGATATACATAACAGGCTTATCTGTAAGCAAGTACAAATCTTTTACATAAGGCTTTTCAGCTTTATCCAAAACCACAGTACGCGCAGATTTGCCTTGCATCAAAGCCTCCTGATATTTCAGCAGAATATCATAAACAATCTTTGCATTTTTATCGCCACCTGTTTGAGCTTGCTTCTGAACTTTTGAAATACGGCTTTCGATAGTTTCTAAATCCTTTATTTGCAGTTCTGTATCTATTATTTCCTTGTCTCTCACAGGATTGATACTTCCGTCTACATGAACAATATTATCATTTTCGAAACAACGCAGTACATGAATAATAGCATCTGTTTCTCTTATATTTGCCAAAAACTTATTGCCTAAGCCCTCGCCCTTACTTGCACCCTTTACCAAGCCGGCAATATCGACAATTTCTACGGTAGTAGGCACAATTCGTTGAGGTTTAACCAATTCTGCTAATTTGTTTAACCTTTCATCAGGAACGGTAATCACACCAACATTTGGTTCGATCGTACAAAAAGGGAAATTAGCTGCTTGAGCCTTTGCATTTGATAAACAGTTGAAAAGTGTGGATTTTCCTACGTTTGGTAATCCAACAATACCACATTGTAAAGCCATTTCTAAATTTTTAAAATTGGGTGCAAAGGTAGTCAAAAAAACGTCAATCTGTGGCTTATCACATCCAAATTAAGTGATAAATTTTTACTATGATGTGTAAAATGCTTATCTTTGGAGCCGAGGTTAATTCAAAAAACAATAAACTGCATTAAAAAAAAATATAACAATGCCTGACACTTTAAAAAGCTGCCCGCAATGCCATTCTCCTTACGGCTATTTTTTGGAGGAAGATTTATATGCTTGTCCTGAATGTGATCATCAATGGAATCCTAATGAAGGTATGAAAGTTTTAGATTCTAATGGGAATGAACTTCAAGACGGTGATTCTGTAGTGGTGGTAAAAGACTTGCCTGTAAAAGGGGCGTCTAAACCCATCAAAGTAGGAACAAAAGTTAAGAATATCCGTTTAACGGATGGTGACCATAACATTAGCTGCAAAATTGATGGTTTCGGATCCATGGCATTAAAGTCGGAATTTGTTCGTAAAGCATAAATACATATGAATTTACGATTGTTTCACGAATCTAACAGGCACTATGTATAGACTATTGTAAAGTAACCACTACTGTTACATATCCCTTCTCTCAATCCCTGCGACACCAACAACGCAAAGTCCGGTTGCAATAATACATGTTACGATAAGTGGTAGTACAGAAAATTCTTGCACGGGCAGTTGCGGAATATTGCCAAAGGGTGATAATTTCGTTGCTATTTCAGGTATGCTAAAAAGTCGTCCGAAATAAAATATAATTAAAGAATAACCGAAAATTATCCATATCGACGACCGTAATTTAGGCAGTAATCCGACCAAAAATACGGCTAATGAAAACATCAGAAATAATGCAGGCAGATAAACGAAAGTAACTTCTATAAGTGTTGAAAGCGTAACAAGTCCTGAAGAATAAGTCGTTGCGTACAAGCCTAACACACTAAACAAAGATAATACAACGGCTTCCAGTGCGGCAATGAGTATAAAGCTTCCGAAAACGGCTTTTCTTGATACCGAAGTGGCAATTATCTGCTCTAATCTTCCGCGTTTTTCTTCCGTACGAAAATGGTTTACGCAGTTTATCAAAGGAATGGAGATAAGTAAAGCAATCATGTAGCCTAACAGTGCAATATAGGCATCAATAAGGGTCGATGCTCCGACAGTTCCTTCCAACATCTGTTTAATAGCGTCGTTGCCCATTATAAAATTATCTAATTCACCGATAACTGAACCATAAGAAGCTGCTATGGCAAAAATTCCTACTGCCCATGCCCAAAAACTTCCACGTAATAAGTGCCATGTAAATCCAATGGGAGTCTGTAAAAACTTACTTGCGTGTGCCTTTCCTTTTCGGGCAGGAAATATGCCTGCACCCACATCTCTGCGTAAATTTATCCACAATGCCACTGCCGCAACTACAAACGCTTCGATAAATAATATGATTATCGGAAAGAAGTTGTTGGAATAAAATGCTTCCACCTTTAACCCCAATCCTATCGGTGAGACGTAAGACATCAGATCTTCATTGATGTCGCCGTAAGCACGAAGTATATAAGATATGCCCATCAACGCAAATGCAACACCCATCGTTGTTCTTGCTGTGGAAAATAGTTGAGCAGAGAGCAAAGTCAGCATGGCAAATAAAAAACCTTGCATTCCTATTGATAATCCGTAAGTTAATGCGCCAACTAAATTACCTCCCTCAATGTTTGCGATAAGTGTAAACAGGGCAATCAATAAGGCTGTGGCAATATTCAAAACGAACGACATAGAAATCACTGACAAACTGTTTGTTAAGCGACCAATAGGAAGCGCTATCAACATTTCTTGTCTACCCAATTCTTCGTCTGCCCGCGTATGGCGGTTTATAAAAAATATATTCATCACAATAACGGCAATGGCAAACCAGATAAGGCAATTTTGAGCGAGTATTATGGCAGGTGTGATGGATTCAAGTCCGTAAACGGGTCCCATCATTGCAATCATTGAAGGATTGTTTAGGGTTGCCAGCATTCCCTGCATGGATATTTCGTCAGGGAAAAGTGTAGGATAAACTGCCGCCAGCAATAATGCAGAAGCTGCAATTGTAGCAAGCCAAACAGACGACATTATGCGTTCTCTGCGAATTATGAAGTTGAGGTATTTCATTGTTATTATATGCTTTTGTATTGCGATAAAAACAATTCTTCCAAAGTTTTCCCTTTTGCTGATATTTCGTTCATTGAACCGTTGAGTACAATTTTTCCTTCCTTTATAATACTTACTCTGTCAGCAAGTTTTTCCACTTCACTCATAATGTGGCTCGACAACAATACGCTACGACCCTTGTTTCTGAGTTCTTTTACACAATCCTGAAATACCTTTTCAAGCAAAGGATCGAGACCGCTTGTAGGTTCGTCCAAAACATATAATTCCACATCAGACACAAGTGCCGATACAAGTACCACTTTTTGACGATTGCCCTTAGAATAAGTACGGCATTTTTTAGTTGGGTCAAGTTCAAAACGTTGCAAGAAATACTCTCTACGTGCCTTATCGTACTTTGCTCCTCGAAACGAAAGAAACAAATCAATCACTTCACCTCCGGTAAGATTACCCCACAGATTTACGTCACCTGGCACGTAAGCGAGACGTTTGTGAAGTTCTACGGCATCTTTCCATGCGTCTTGTCCGAAGAGTTTAATTTCTCCGGCACTTGCTCGTAACACGCCAAGCAGACAACGAATAGTAGTCGACTTCCCTGCTCCATTCGGTCCGAGAAAAGCATGAACTTCCCCCTCATTAACCGTCATATCAACGCCATTTAAGGCAACAAATTTGCCAAAATTCTTTTTTAATCCTTCTATTTGAATTATTGCTGACATATGAAATTGTATTTTATCTTGCTTTTTCCGTCTATGGTTTCATCACTATAAGTAAACCACTCAATAAATTCTAATTTGCTAGTGAAATGTTGCACTATATTTCTTTAGTATAGCTGCAAATTTACAATAATAATTTATAATATTGTTGAGATAGCATACTTGTTTGTTTCATATTATTACAACACTATGTTTACATACAAGTATAAAAATGTTATAAGTTAAATGCAAATTGCACTTGAAGATCTAAAAAATTCAACTAAAATCATTTAAAAATTAACAGATGTAAGAAAATTTATTACATTTGTCTACTGAAATAAATAGAATTTTTAGTATCAGGTAAATGAAAAAATCGTAAAAAAAGGAATCTCCTAAGAAATCCCCTCCGATATATTAATTTTGTTTTGCAAACAAAAAATTAAACATCGTGGGCAAAGATATACATTTTATCGGACAGTCGATATTTTGTATTTTTGTGGAAAATAATTTGATAAAAATGAATAACGAAACAGAAAAAAATACACCGCAACTTTACAATGATGTATGTCAAATTATTGACGGCACTCGCTACCGTATTGCAACCACTATAAATGCAGAAGTTTGCCTTATGAATTGGAATATAGGAAAACGTATCAAGGAAGATATTCTGTACAACCAAAGAGCGGAGTATGGTAAGGGAATCGTTAAAAAACTTGCAGAGAAACTAACCAAACGCTACGGAAAAGGTTGGAGTTTTTACAAACTACAACATTGTGTACGCAGTGCGTACACTTTTACAGAGGAGCAAATTGTATACGCAGTGCGTACACAATTGACATGGACACATCTGCGTACTCTTATGAGCATTGAAGATGAGCTAAAACGCATATTCTATATGCAGATGGCACACCTCGAACGATGGGATACTCGCACTTTAGACCAAAAAATTGACGGTATGTTCTACGAGCGTACCGCCCTTAGCCGAAAACCCGAAGAACTGATAAAACAAGAACTGCAACAAATAAAGGAAACCAACATCTTAACACCCGATGTTGTTTTTCGTAGCAGTTATTTTTTGGACACACTCGGATTGACAGACACCTATTCCGAAAAAGATTTGGAAGATGCTATTTTGGTAAATCTGCAATCTTTTATAAAAGAAATGGGTAACGATTTTGCATTCTTAGACCGCCAAAAACGCATTACCGTTGATGCTGTAGATTATAGAATTGACCTCTTGTTTTTTCATCGTGGTTTAAAACGCTTGGTAGCTATTGACCTAAAACTCGGAAAATTTAAGCCCGAACACGAAGGACAGATGTTGTTGTACTTGAGATATTTAAACCAAAACGAACGCAAAGAGGGCGAAGAAAGCCCTATTGGTTTAATTCTGTGCAGTGAAGGAAACACAGAACACATTGAATATTTAATGCTTGACGAAGGCAATATAAAAGTAGCACAATATTATACCCAATTGCCCGACAAAAAACTATTGAGTGAGAAACTGCACAAAGCCATTGCCATTGCCCAAGAAAACTACACACGAGATGAAGAAAGATAAATCAAGTAGTGACTATAGACCATATTAGCACATTTACACATTATCTACATATGAACACACAAATTAAACAAATTGCAGCAAGAATACGTGCTTTACGCGAAATTCTCGATTTGTCGGAGACTGAAATAGCAGCAAAATGTTCGATTTCGGAAGCAGAATATGAACTGTTCGAATCTGGAACGAGCGATATCCCTGTCAGCTTTTTATATCAATTTGCTCAAGCTTTTGGAGTTGATACTACGACCCTACTTTCGGGAGAAGAACCGCGCATGACTTCCTTCTTTGTTACTCGGAAGGGTACAGGTGCAAGTGTTGAGCGTACCAAAGCTTATAAATATATGTCTTTGGCACACGGGTTTAAAAACACTAAAATGGAGCCTTTTGAAGTTACTGTTGAACCGAACAATAATCATATCTCGCTTAATTCGCATACTGGACAGGAGTTTAATTTAGTACTCGAAGGCACCTTACAAATCCATATTGCCGGTAATGATATCGTTTTAAACGAAGGCGATTCAATATACTTCGATGCTACTAAGCCACATGGAATGAAGGCTATAGGAGGAAGGAAGGTGAGATTCCTCGCTGTAATAGGATAAGTGTTTCTAAAAAACCATATAGTTATTTCAAATTCAAACACACATGTTAGAAAAGTTTCTTACTCAAACTGATTTCTCTGATTTCTCTGATTTTAAGCATAATTATAAGCTCAATATTCCCGATAATTTTAATTTTGGTTATGACGTTGTTGATGCTCAAGCTGAAAAAACTCCGGACAAACGTGCACTGTTATGGACTAATGACAAGGGTGAATGTCGCGAGTTTAGTTTTGCAGAGATAAAAAAACAATCAGATCAAACAGCATCTTACCTGCAAAGTCTTGGTATTGGTAAAGGCGATTTGGTAATGGCAATACTTAAACGCCGTTATGAGTTTTGGTTCACTATTATTGCGCTTCATAAAATTGGAGCGGTAATTATTCCTGCTACACATTTATTGACTAAAAAGGACTTGATTTATCGAAATAATGCTGCTGATATTAAGGCAATTATTGCAGTGGGAGAAGAACCAATACTATCCCATATAACCGACTCAATGGCAGAATCTCCTTCAGTAAAAACATTGATTTCTGTCGGACCTTTAGTTCCGGATGGTTGGCACGACTTCCATAAAGAGTATGAAAAAGCACCGCCATTCGAGAAGATTGAGAATGTTAATGACAATTCAGATCCGCTTATCATAAGTTTCACATCTGGCACTACAGGTAATCCCAAAATGGTCATGCTCGATCATCTTTATCCTTTGGCTCATATTGTTACGGCTAAGTATTGGCATAACTTGCATGAAGACAGTTTACATTTAACCATTGCCGATACAGGTTGGCTGAAGGCTGTGTGGGGAAAATTATACGGACAATGGATTGTTGGAGCTTGTGTTTTTGTCTACGATCACGATAAATTTACTCCGACTGATATACTGGCGATGATAGAAAAGTGTCGTATAACGTCTTTATGTGCGCCACCCACTATTTTCAGGTTTTTAATTAAAGAGGATTTGTCGAAGTTCGATTTATCATCACTTGAATATTGTACTATTGCCGGCGAAGCTTTAAATCCTGCTGTATATGAGCAGTTTCTAAAACTCACAGGAGTGAAATTATGTGAAGGATACGGACAAAGTGAAACAACACTGACAATATTTACTTCGCCATGGACAAATCCAAAACCCGGTTCTATGGGATTGCCAAATCCTCATTACGATATTGATTTGATAACTGCTGATGGACGTACAGCCGAAGCCGGTGAGCAAGGAGAAATTATAATTCGAACCGATCGCTGGTGTCCGGTCGGACTTTTCAAAGGGTATTATCGTAACGAAGCTCTGACAAAAGAAGCTTGGAACGATGGTATTTATCACACAGGAGATGTTGCTTGGCGCGATGAAGATGGATTTTTCTGGTTCGTTGGTCGCACCGATGATGTGATTAAAAGCTCAGGGTATCGTATCGGTCCGTTTGAAGTTGAAAGTGCCCTTATGACACATCCTGCCGTAGTCGAATGTGCTATAACCGGTGTGCCAGACGATATCAGAGGCCAGATAGTTAAAGCAACAATTGTCCTTGCGAAAGATTATAAAAGTCGAGCCGGAGAAGCATTGATAAAAGAAATACAGGAACATGTTAAAGCTGTAACAGCCCCATATAAGTATCCTCGAATAATTGAATTTGTTGATGAGCTACCAAAAACCATCAGCGGCAAAATAAGGCGTGTAGAGATTAGAGATAAGGATAAATAAAAATAGATATTCTCAACTAAACCTGAATATCCTTAATCATAAGTTGTATATTTGTTACATTATTGAACGTGTTTTCTTCTAATGTGTAGCAAATGTCCAATGGTTTAAGCGACTTCAAATGATCATTGTATTCATACATCCCAAAGGCAATTCCATTCATTACATTTTCCGAGCTTGGATCTACTAATTCCAATTTCAGATGTTCCTGATCTTTACCAACTAAACGACTTGAACCATAATCCATTACTTGTTTTGTAGCAAAAATAGGTTTCATATTGCCCGGACCAAAAGGACCAAATTGTTTGAGAACGCTGAAAAACTTAGGTGTAATATCTTTGAAGCTTATAAGTGCGTCAATATTCACTTGGGGTGAAGTCTGCTCATCGGTAATATTAGAAAAAACAAACTGCTCGAAACGTTGAGAAAATTCCGGTACATTTTCTTCTTTCATTGTAAGACCTGCTGCATAACGATGTCCGCCAAAATTCTCTAACAAATCGCGACAAGATTCAATTGCACTGTATATATCAAATCCTGGAACAGAACGAGCTGAACCTGAAGCCATACCGTTAGAATATGTCAGCACTATAGAAGGCTTATAAAATTCTTCAGACAAACGGGAAGCTACTATACCAATAACTCCTTTATGCCAATCCGGTTTGTAAATTACTACTGATTTTCTTACACTAAAAGCCTCATCAGATGCGATAAGAGTAATTGCTTCGTCAGTTATTTTCTTGTCTAAATCCTTGCGTTCGTTGTTGTATTCGTTAATTGTGTCACTTTTCTGCTTTGCAAAATTAGCATCATTTGAAACCAATAGTTCCACAACTTCTGTTGCCTGTTTCATCCTTCCGGAAGCATTAATTCTTGGTCCGACTTTAAAAACAATATCAGCAATAGTTATAGTTTTATCGGTTAATCCACAGACACTCAATATACTTTTCACGCCAACACTTGGATTTGAATTAAGCTGTTCAAGACCATAATAAGCCAAAATTCTATTTTCTCCGGTGATAGGAACGATATCAGAAGCTATACTTAAAGCAACTAAATCGAGCATGGAAGTTAATTCAGAGAAGGGAATATTGTTTTTTTGCGAAAATGCTTGAAGTAATTTAAATCCCACGCCACAACCCGAAAGATGTTTGTACGGATAGTTGCAATCAGGTCGTTTAGGATCAAGTACGGCAACGGCAGCAGGCAGAATATTATCAGGGGTATGATGGTCACAGATAATAAAATCTACATTATTTTCACTTGCGTATTTTATTTTCTCAACAGCCTTTATACCACAGTCTAAGGCAACAATCAATCTAAAATTATTTTCTATAGCATAATTAATCCCTTGAATAGAAATCCCATATCCTTCGAGATAACGATCGGGGATATAAAAATCCACATTATTGTAAATTTTCTGAATAAATTTATAAACTAATGAAACTGAAGTGGTACCATCAACGTCATAATCGCCATAGATAAGAATCTTCTCATTATTTTGAATAGCTTCAGTCAGACGATCAGTCGCCTTTTCCATATCAGCCATAAGAAACGGATCGTGAAGAAAAGCAAAGTCAGGACGGAAGAATCTACGTGCATCTTCAAAAGTATTAATACCTCTTTGAACTAATAATCCTGCTAATATCGGACTGATATTCAATTCTTTTGATAGAGATTCTTGTATGTTGATTTGTTCTTTTGTCAGGTTTTTAAATATCCATTTATAAGTCATTTGATGTTATTTTTTAAAGTCGTAAAGGTAGTGCTTTTTTTTATGTTTTCATATTTTAATTAGATAGAATTACTCTAAAAAAACTGCTTTATATAAATTGTTTAGTATTATTTTTTTATCTTTGTTTGTTTTTGAAGAAATATAATACAATGAACTTCAATCGAAAATTATTATTTCAATATATTTACTCCGACATAATCGCAAGCCTGATAGTATGGTTTGTGTTTATTCTTTTCAGAAAATTCATCAATGATATAGAATTGATATACTTTTTAGGCGTTTTGTTACCGACTAAATATTATCTGTACAGTATGATTGTTTTTCCTGCATATTGTCTGATGATAAATGCATTAGCAGGATTCTATCTAAATGTATTGAAAAAGAATAAAATTGATATTTTTTTAAGCACCCTGATTACATCATTTCTTATAGCAACAACTTTGTTTTTCGGATTAAGGATAAACGATGTAGCAATTTCTTCACAATATTTCTATTATTCGTTACTTACGCTATTTGCATTGTTATTTGTTGTTTCGTACCTTTTACGTGTTATAATATTCAATAAGGTTCAGCTAAATTTCGAGACTAAAAAATGGACAAGTAACACAATAATTATTGGTGATGGTTCAAATGCGAAGAAGATAGCAAAAGACATTGAAAAGCATGGTAAACAGTTTAATTTTGTGGGGTTCGTGTCCATATTAAAAAGAGCCTCAACATCTGATGACAGTGATAATTTAGGTGTTTTATATGATATTGATACTATAATAAAAAATCATAATATTAAAGAAATAATTGTTGCTTTAGATGATGATGCAAGAGAACAGGATTTATTTAAAATCATCAATCAGCTTTACACTTACGATGTTGAAATACGATTTACACCACGTTTGTACGAAATACTGACAGGAAGCGCACGCATCAGTTCTATAGGTATCAATCCATTAGTAAGTATCACACAGTTAAATATGCCCGATTGGCAAATTAGCGTAAAGAGAGTTTTAGATGTAGTTGTGTCTTTAGTTTCATTGATATTATTAAGCCCGTTGTTTATTTATTTTGCCATCAAGATTAAATACGATTCCAAAGGTCCTGTGTTTTTCAGACAAGAACGTATTGGCAGGTCAGGCAAACCTTTCAATATGATTAAATTCAGGACTATGTACATCAACTCAGAAAATGGACGACCAAAGCTTAGCAGTGCATTCGACGAAAGAATAACTCCATTTGGCAGAATACTCAGAAAATACAGATTTGACGAATTACCCCAGTTTTGGAATGTTTTAATTGGCGACATGAGTTTAGTGGGACCTCGACCTGAAAGAAAATTTTTCATAGATCAGATTGTTAAGGAAGCTCCGTATTATTGTTTGTTATATAAAATACGACCGGGATTAACATCTTGGGGACCAATAAAAATAGGATATGCCGATACTATAGATAAGATGATAGAAAGACTCAATTATGATATTATATACATAGAAAACATGTCGTTATTTAACGATTTGAAAATTCTTCTTTTAACTGTTGAGATTTTATTTAAAGGTAAGGGAATGTAGGTATATGTTTTCGAAAAATGAAGCAATCCATATTTACATATGAAGAAGCACTCTTTAAAGCGGCTGCATATTGTTCGCAATCAGAGCATTGTGTTTCAGAGTTAAGAGAAAAGTTAGAGCTATGGGGAGTAAAACCAAGCGAGCAAGATAAAATTATCAAATATCTTATTCAGGAAAAGTATATTGATGAAAATCGCTTTGCAAAAGCCTATGTAAAAGATAAATTCAGATATAATAAGTGGGGAAAAGGTAAAATCAGAATGATGCTGTATGCTAAGAAGATTGATAAACAGGTGATTGAGACGGCTTTAGTAGAAATAGAAGATGATGAATATAGATTAATGATTAAGAAATTAATAGACGATAAATCTAAAAAGATAACCTACAAAAACGATTATGAAAGAAAAGGCAAACTATTCAGATTTCTTGCCTCTAAAGGATTTGATTCTGATATAGTCAGTGATATTTTAAATATTAAAGATGTTTAGATGGTACGATCAATCCAAAGTATAACCAAAACCTCGGAGTTTCATATCCTTATTCCTCCAATCTTTTTCCACTTTAACGAACAGTTCGAGGAAAATTTTCTTTTCAAAGAAAGCCTCTAAATCTTTACGAGCTTCCATGCCCACTTTCTTCAGAGATTTGCCACCATGACCGATAACAATCCCTTTTTGAGACTCGCGCTCAACATTGATAACTGCATTAATGCGAATAATTTTATCTTCTTCTTTAAATTGCTCAACAACAACCTCAACGGCATATGGAATTTCTTTGTCGTAATTCATTAAAATTTTTTCGCGTATTATTTCATTTACAAAGAAACGTGCCGGCTTATCGGTTAATTGATCTTTCTCAAAAAATGGAGGTGATTCGGGGAGCAAATTTTTAATTCTATCAAATAACATAGCCACATTAAATCTTTCGGTGGCTGATACAGGAATAATTTCAGCTTTTGGCAACAATTGTTTCCATTTTTCTACAAGAGATTCGAGTTTTGTTTGATCAATCAGATCTATTTTGTTTATTATCAGTAATAAATGAGCAGGAGTTTCTGTAACTTTTTCAACAAAATCAGCATTTTTTTCACTCGAATCATATACATCGGTAACATATAACAATACGTCAGCATCTATCAAAGCCGAATTGGAAAACTTTCGCATAGATTCTTGCAGCCGATAATTCGGTTTTAGGACACCGGGCGTATCAGAATATACTATCTGAAAATCATCTCCATTGACTATTCCTAAAATCCTATGCCTGGTAGTTTGAGCTTTAGATGTAATAATCGAAATACGTTCTCCGACCAAAGCATTCATCAGGGTTGACTTCCCAACATTTGGATTACCTACTATATTTACAAAACCCGATTTGTGCATAATTATTAATATTTGAAACAGTGAATTATGATAATTAGTCGGTTTTGTTTTTAATATAGAAACCTAACTAAATTGTCACACAAAGATAAATAAAAACATCAATGTTTAATATAATTCAGAAATTTGTTATCTTTGAGCCCGAAAAATGACTTCAAATGCATAAAATATTTTCTTCCATTAAAATGCAGGAAATATCACAACACCTTAAGTTGATATTTATACTGATTGGTGTAGGTATAGTAGTAGCATCAACTTATTTTAGCAATAAATTAGGTAATGAATTAGCCCAAGAAGAGAAAAGAAAGATCGAAATCTGGGCTGAAGCAACACGTCAATTAATTTTGTCGGACGAGACAACTAATTTAGATTTTATTATATCCATAATTGAAGGTAATAAAACTATACCTGTACTTTTAGTAGATGACCATGATAATTTATTGTCATCAAAGAATGTTAAAGAGCCATTAAAAGATATTGATTCGTTTTATAGAAATGAAATAAATAGATTAAAGTTCAAAAATTCACCAATTGAAGTAAAGTTAAGTGATTCAACGCAATACATTTATTATGATGATTCAAGACTATTGAAGCAATTATATTATTTCCCATACGTACAGCTGGGAATTATATTTTTCTTCTTTATAATTGCATTTTTTGCATTTTCAAGTACTAAGAAGGCTGAACAAAACAGAGTTTGGGTAGGGTTATCTAAAGAAACAGCTCATCAACTTGGTACACCTATATCATCTTTATTAGCATGGGTGGATTTGATGAAAATGAAATATGAAGATGATAAGATGATAGGAGAGATGTCGAAGGATGTCAGTCGTTTGAGAATAATTGCAGAGCGTTTTTCAAAAATAGGTTCAGCTCCTGATCTTCAATTAGTAAGTTTAAACGAGACTATATTAAATGCAGTTCAATACATTTCAAACAGAACATCAGAAAAAGTAAAGATACAGTGCCATTTCCCTGACAAAAATCATATTTTTATAAAATTAAATGTACCTCTATTCGAATGGGTTATAGAGAATTTATGTAAAAACTCCATTGATGCGATGGATGGCAGTGGAAAAATCTACATTAATATTTCTAAATCTGAGAAAGATTGTATTATTGATGTGAGAGATAAGGGTAAGGGTATTGAGAGAAAAAATTATAGAACTATTTTTAGTCCTGGTTTTACTACAAAAAGTAGAGGCTGGGGATTAGGTTTATCTCTGGCAAAAAGGATCATAGAAGAATATCATAATGGAAAAATTTTCGTAAAAAGCTCAGAGATAAATAATGGTACTACAATAAGGATTATTTTAAAAACATAATTTTAACATTGTTTGATGGGCAGTTGTTGGTGTTTAAAACTTGACATCCCTTTTTAAAAAGGTTAATATTTCATTTATTTATTTCATAATCCCCAAACTTTTTGTAATTTTGCACGGTTTTTTAAAAGCAATAGCGTAACTATGTCTAAATTCGGACTTTACAATATCGTATTAAAAGATATAACTGATAGTAGTGTTAGAGTGTTTGAATTTGATTTGAACGACGAGTATTTTGCTAAGATTGATAGTCCGGAAGTAAAAAAAGGACAGATAAAAGCAGAAGTTTTCGTTCAAAAGAGAATAACAACATATGAATTGAACATTAAGTTGGATGGATTTATAATAATTCCATGCAACAGATGTCTTGACGAAATGGAGCAGCCTATCAGATATGATGATAAAATTGAAGTCAAATTCGGGAAAAATTTTTCCGAAGAAAATGAAATTGTAATAGTGCCTGAAGCTGACGGCAGTATTAATATCGCTTGGTTCTTGTACGAATTTATTGTACTTAACATACCAATTAAGCACGTACATTTACCTGGAGAGTGTAATAAAGGCATGGTTGACAAACTTAAACGTCATATTACCCGTCAGAAAGATGACGAGGAGGATAATGATCTATTTGATATTGAAACTGATGATGATGATTCGATTGATACAGACGAGCCTATTGATCCAAGATGGGGAAGTCTACAAAACATAAATTTTGATAATAATTAATTAATATACACAAAAATGGCACATCCAAAAAGAAAACATTCAAAGACTCGTACAGCTAAAAGAAGGACTCACGATAAAGCTGTTGCGCCAACATTGGCTATTTGTCCAAACTGTGGTGCTGCTCACATTTATCATACAATATGTGGTGAATGTGGATACTATAGAGGTAAATTAGCTATTGAAAAAACAGTAAAAGCATAATATGTCAAAAATTCACGCTGTAATCACCGGTGTTGGGGGATATGTTCCAGAATACATATTGGACAATCAGGAGCTAAGCACCATGATGGACACCAGTGATGAATGGATAACAACACGAGTTGGTATCAAAGAACGTCGCATTCTTAAAGAATCGAATGCGGGAACATCCTATATGGCTGTTAAAGCAGCAGAGGAGTTGTTTGCAAAAACCAGTGTAAAACCTGAAGAGATTGATTTGATTCTGGTTGCTACGACTACATCGGATTATATTTTTCCATCTTGTGCTTCTGTTGTTGCTGAAAAATTAGGAATTAAAAATGCACTTGGATTCGACTTGCAGGCTGCATGTTCGGGATTTATTGTCGCCTTAACAAACGCTGCAAGTTTCATTGAATCAGGAAGGTATAAAAAAGTATTAGTTTTTGGAGCAGAAAAAATGTCTTCAATCACTAATTATGAGGATCGTACGACTGCACCTTTATTTGGAGACGGAGCAGGAGTCGTTTTGGTTGAGCCATCCACAGATGAATTGGGTGTTATGGATTCATTGCTTTACACCGACGGAGGTGGAGGAAAACATTTAATGCTTAAAGCCGGTGGTTCAGCACATCCTGCATCTTATGAAACAATAGATCGCCACGAACATTCAATCTATCAGGAAGGACAGGCAGTTTTTAAACATGCTGTTACTAATATGGCAGGTGCTTCAGGAGATATAATGGACAAGAATAATTTAACTTCTGAAGATATTAACTGGTTGATTCCACATCAGGCAAACTTAAGAATAATCGATGCGGTGGTTAATCGTACCGGTGTAGATTATAGCAGAGTAATTATTAATATTGAGAAGTATGGTAATACATCTGCTGCTACAATCCCTATTTGTATTTGGGAGTATGAGAAGAAATTCAAAAAAGGTGATAATATAATACTTACTGCTTTTGGTGCAGGGTTTACTTGGGGAGCAGTGTGGCTGAAATGGGCTTACTAATCACACCAATCACTAATCACCAATCACTAATTACCAATCACAAATATTAAATAAGGCATAAAGGTTATTTCTAACTTATATGCCTTATTCTATTTATAGTTAGTTTGTCAACTAATTGATTATAACCCTTTTTCTAATTGTAATGTTTTAGTAGGCTGATCGCACACCTCGGTTGGACCAAAATATTGAATAGGACCAGGATAAATATAACTTAAACTTGCATCCGCCCATGAATTACGATGCTTTGCGAAAAATTGGAATGGTGCTCCATCTAATCTCACTAATGCTTTTTGAATAACAGGTTTCATTTTTCCATGGCGACGTTCCATATTCATCATCATAGTAATAGGTACACCACCGGCAATCCATTCTGAAGCTGGTGCAGTAGTATTCCTGACAGATGACATATAACCTGTTTTTCCTTCAGAAATTAAGACAGAAGCAGTATAACCTAATGAATAAGTATAATCCGCATCAAAATTTGATGGTATAGCACATCTTCCCTCATATCCAAAGAAATGACCGATTGATGAGAATTTACCTTTATATTGACCGGCAGCTTTCAGAAGAGCTAAGCGTTTAGCAACCATTTCGATAAGCAACTTTTCAGTTTCAATTAATGAAACTTGCACATTGCCGTGAGGGTCTCTATCGAGAGTAAGCTGACGCGCAATGCCTTTCGGTAGGTCGCGGTAAACTTTAGCACTTTCAGGCGACAATGTCCCTTTTACATATTGACGTTTTTCGTCATCCGTTTCAAGAGCGTTAAAATCATCGTTGTGAGCTAATAAATCATTCAGTTCAGCAATTAACTTTTTCATTGCAGGAATAAATTCTATCAACCCTTCAGGTATAAGTATAGTCCCAAAATTTTGTCCATGTTCAGCTCTGTGAACAATCACATTTACTATATCTTCAACTATATCGGTCAAAGTCATATTCTTTGCTTCCACTTCTTCTGATATAATACAAATGTTTGGCTGACTTTGCAATGCACATTCTAAAGTGATATGAGAAGCCGAACGCCCCATTAAACGGATAAAGTGCCAGTATTTCTTCGCAGAATTGGCATCACGTTGAATATTGCCTATTAATTCGGAATAAACTTTACAGGCAGTATCAAAACCAAAAGAAGTTTCAATCATCTCGTTCTTTAAGTCACCGTCTATAGTTTTAGGGCAACCTATAACCTGAATATCTTCACCTTTTTGCACGTAATATTCAGCGAGTACACATGCATTTGTATTTGAATCGTCACCACCGATGATAACAATAGCTTTTATACCAAGCTTTTTGCAAATTTCAGCTCCTTTGTCATATTGTTCAGCTTCTTCGAGTTTAGTACGTCCCGACCCAATAATATCAAACCCGCCTGTATTGCGATATTCATCTACCACTTCTTTAGTAAGTTCAATATATTTATGATCAACCAAACCACTTGGACCACCCAGAAAACCATATAATTTATTTGCAGGATTAAGCTTTTTCAAGCCATCATAAAGTCCGCATATTACATTATGTCCACCCGGAGCTTGTCCGCCCGACAGAATTACTCCAACATTTTTAATCGGATAATCCTTTTTCTCACCGGGTTCGAATGTGATTAGTGGCATTCCATAAGTGTTTGGGAATAGATTTTTAATATCTTCCTGATCTGCAACCGAAACAGTGGCAGCACCTTCTTTTAAAACTACATTACCTAAAAGAGATGCAGGTAACTTTGGTTGATAAGACGCCCTTGCAATCTGCAAAGAGCTTTTTAGCATTGGTTTCATTTGATTTTATAAATATTTTATTAATTGATTTCAAATTGACCGCAAATTTACAAAAAAAAATGCAATTAGTTATCAATAAAGTAATAGTTGACAATTGATGGGTATAGTTGAGGTATTTATCTGTATTTTTAGGTATGTGCAGGTGTGGTTAACAAATGATTTACTATATTTGTACTTTTTAAAAGGATGTACATATTAAATTAAATCCCTTAATGGAAATTTTAATATTATAATATAAGACTACAATCCGGATACCTATAAATATCACAGCAATTTTGCTTCGAAAGATAAAATCGTACAGCATCATTATAAACACAAGTAGGACCACTATCTTACACAAACAGGAACAATAATTAAAACGAAATAAATTTAATAAAAAATCATGAAAACATTTACAAAACTTGCATTAATAACAGTATTGATAGGTTCGTGTTTTAATCAACTTTCTGCTTTTGAAAACTGGACTACAGCCTGGAATGATGTGTCCATAACAAATATCAATCGCGAAGAAGCTCATACAATTGCAATTCCATTTGCTACTGAACAAGAATTACAGGAAAAGCGTATTGAAAACTCTAATTATTATCAATCCTTAAATGGTACATGGAAATTTTACTGGGCAAAAGACCCTGATGCGAAACCTAATGATTTCTATAAAACAGACTTTAATGCAAGTGCATGGGACGAAATAGAAGTTCCATCAGTATGGCAGATTTATGGCATGCGCAATAATAAAAGCTGGGATCCACCGCTGTATGTAAACACGATGTATCCATTTACATACAATTCGACTACCTATAAAGTACAGGAAAATCCTCGTGCAGATTTTACGTACAACAGCAATATGCGAAATCCCATTGGAAGCTACCGTAAAGAATTTACAATTCCTGCTGAGTGGTCGAACCGTGACGTGTATATTCGTTTGAATGGTGCCGGTCCTGGTTATTATATATGGATAAACGGTCAGCAAGTAGGCTATGCCGAAGACTCTTATTTACCTTCTGAATTTAAAATAACCGATTTTTTGACTGCCGGTACTAATATAGTAGCTATACAGATTTATCGTTTCACCAGTGGCTCATTTTTAGAGTGCCAAGATTTTTGGCGTTTATCAGGCATTAGTCGTGATGTGTTTTTATGGTCAGCACCTAAAACTCAAATACGTGATTATTTTTTTCAGGTTGATTTAGATAAGCAATATAAAGATGCTGAAGTAACTATCGATGTTGAACTTAGTGGTTCGTTACTCGCATCATCGAAATTAACTGCTAAAATTATGGATGGAGCTTCTGTTGTTGCAGAGAAAAATCTTGATTCTCCGACTATCGGTTTGAATAAAATAAAATTTAATGTAACAGATCCCAAAAAATGGAGCGCAGAAATGCCAAATTTATATGATTTGGTTCTAACATTAGAGAATTCAGAAAATACGATTGACATTAGAGGAGGAAAAGTTGGATTTCGTAAAATAAGTATAGGCTCTAAAGGCGAATTACTCATTAACGGACAACGCATGGTATTTCATGGAGTTAACCGTCATGATCATAGCGAGATAAATGGGCGCACCATTTCTAAAGAAGAAATGGAAATGGACGTGAAAACTATGAAACGACTGAATATTAATGCAGTGAGAACATCTCATTATCCAAATAATCCGTATTTTTATGAATTATGTGATAAATATGGCTTATATGTTTTAGCAGAAGCCAATGTTGAATGTCATGGAAATACGGGGTTATCAAGTGTAGAATTATTCCGTAAGCCAATGGTAGAACGCAATCACAACCATGTAAAATGGTTACGTAACCATGCATGTATTTTTATGTGGTCGTATGGAAATGAATCCGGTAATGGTAATAACTTTGAATCGGTAGAAAATGCAATTAAAGCATTGGATAAAACTCGCCTTACACATTACGAAGGAAATAGCCAATGGGCTGACGTAAGCAGTACGATGTATGGACATTACGACCATATCAAGAAAATTGGTGAAGATCGTTTGAAAGAAACGAAACCTCGTCCGCATATCCAATGCGAAAACAGCCATGCAATGGGAAATGCTATGGGCAATGTACGTGAAATGTTTGATTTGTACGAAACCTATCCTTCGTTGACAGGAGAATTTATATGGGACTGGAAAGACCAAAGCATTAAGATGGAAGTGCCGGGAAAACCAAGTGAGACTTATTGGGCTTACGGAGGTGATTTCGGCGACCGTCCTAACGATGGAACTTTCTGTACTAATGGACTTATTTTTTCAGATTTTACACTTTCTGCTAAATCATACAATACAAAAAAAATATATCAGCCTATTGACTTTTCTATGAAAGAAGATAACAAAACTTTTATTCTAAAAAGCAAGTTGGCATTTAAAAATACCGATGATTTGAACATCCATTATTCTGTGTTAGAAGATGGTAAAGTCATAGCAACAGGACAAATAAATGAAACGCTTTCTGCCGGTGAAAGTAAAGAAATTCAAATTAATGCATTACCTGAAAATCCACAGGCAGAAGCAGAATATTTTATAAGATTCAATGTATATCAAAAAGAAACTACTTGGTGGGCTAATACCGGATATGAAGTGGCAAGTGAACAGATAAAGTTGAAAAATGCGATAAAACCGATATATCAAATCCCGTCGAATGCTAATTTAGATATTACGGAGGGTACAGATAATATTACTGTAACAGGAGATAATTTTACAGTTGTATTTTCTAAGACGAAGGGAACATTGATAAATTATACTTTAAATGGAGCTCAACTAATAAATGAACCATTAGAATTAAATGTTTTCCGATTACCAACCGAAAATGATAAAACCCAAACCGAATCATGGGATAAAGCGGGAATCAAAAACTTATCAGTAATAGCAGGCACATGGGATATCGAGAAAATTGGTGGTATCGCTAAACTAACCATTGTAAATAAATATGTAGCAACAAGTAACGTAAATACATTTACAACCCAACTCACATTTAATATCAGTAGTGATGGAACTATATTCGTAAATTCTATTATTGACCCAAGCATCAAAAAGATAATATTACCAAAAGTAGGATTTAGATTAGGTATGCCGGCAGAATTTGAGCAACTTAACTGGTTTGGTCGAGGACCTTGGGAGTCTTATCCTGATAGAAAAGAAGCTTGTTTTGAGAGTGTTTACAACAGTACAGTTACAGAACAATGGGAAAGATATGTTTTACCACAAGAAACCGGCAATAAAGAAGATGTTCGCTGGATAGCTCTTAGGAATAATGATGGTAAAGGTCTGTTGTTCATAGCGCCGGAATTGATGTCTGCCTCGGCAACTCATTATAAGCCGGAAGACATTTATACAAATCGAAATAACCGAAAAAAACACTCGTATGAGGTAAAGTTTAATGATAATACGATAGTGTCGCTAAATGCACAAATGCGCGGATTGGGGAATGCAAGTTGCGGTCCGGATGTAATGGAAAAGTATGAGCTAAGATCCGATTATACATTGTTTAATTTCATTATTATGCCACTTTCTACTCAATTGACAAACAACCAATTATCTGAAAAGGCACGGATAGAAAGCCCATTTTCGACTCCTGTAAAAATAGAACGTGATAAGAAAGGTAAAGTACACATGAATACCTCAACCCCAAATTCGCAAATTTATTATAGCGTCAACGGAGAGGAATCTCAATTATATAATGGAGCATTTGATTTCTTCGATGCCGGACATATTGAAGCATACAGCACTGCCCAGGGTTATCTTAACAGTATTTATACGCATATTGACTTAAATCTTTTTATTGATAAATCAACATGGCGTATTGTATCTTTTTCAAGCCAAGCAGGAGGTGAAGAAGCATATAAAGCAATCGATGATGACGAAAGCACCATATGGCACACACAGTGGGGTAGTAATGAACCTACACATCCACACGAAATTATTGTGGATATGATTAATACTTATCAAGTAGAATCTTTTATTTATCTACCAAGAAAAGATGGTGACAACGGACGAATAAAAAATTATGAGATTTATTTTAGTAACGATCCAACTGAATGGGGACGAGCTGCTGCTTCCGGACAATTTACGAATACAATGAATCAACAAGTGGTAAACATATCGTCAAAGCCCGAAGCACGTTTCTTCAAATTAGTTGCAAAGTCGGAAGTAAATGGTCGTGCATGGGCGTCAGCAGCTGAACTCAGCATTGAAGCTTCAAAAAAAAAAGATATTGAAAACAAAGACTGTGAAGAAATAGAATCAGGAATAAATTATTACATTAAACACTTTTATACAGGCAATTATCTGCAATATAAGACACACAGTACAGAAGGAGATTTCTGTATAAATACCTTGGATAGCAATAATGAAAATTTTATATTTTCTTTCATACAAGTTTCCGGATTAGAGGATACTTACAATATTAAAATCAAAAATAAATACATAAATGCAAATGATGGTTGGCGTTTACGATTGGGACCAAAAACCAATATAGATAGTCGCATAAGATTAAAAAAGCAAATTGATTGTATCTATACAATGCAAGGGGCATGGATGGCTGATAGGTTTTTTAATTTTGATGCAACAGTACAAGGATCTTATGTATATGCTGATAAATCTACGGGAGCGTTTTGGGAAATAGAGAAAGTAAGTGATTCAAACTATATCCCTATTATTAGTGAAAACGATATTCTTGTATATCCAACCTTATCCAATGGAATAATTAATGTATTATCTCAAAGAGAATCTTCAATAAGAATATTTGATATCTCGGGACGAACTTTAGCAACTTATAAATCTCTCGGAAATATCGTTATCGAACTTAACTATCCTGATGGTTTATATTTTGTCTCGGTCAATACTGATCGGGAAATTATCCATAAAATATTTTTGCACACATAAAAAAAATCCCGACTACACTTTATGTAATCGGGATTTTTAAAAGAAGGCGGCTATCTACTCTCCCACAAGCAAATGCA
>ERZ778021.307-NODE-307-length-99048-cov-7.189508_pt1 | contig 99048 bp, 76 predicted proteins | sample MGYA00375751_ERZ778021 | MGnify/ENA primary metagenome ERZ778021 (study PRJEB29350, sample SAMN05389814) | bioreactor metagenome | isolation source: Thiocyanate stock bioreactor | place: South Africa: University of Cape Town | collected 2013-08-29 ... | reverse complement strand
GAACAACAACTGAACAACAACTGAACAACAACTGAACAACAACTGAACAACAACTGAATAACCACTGAATTACAATTGAATAACCACCGAATAACCACCGAACATCAATTGAATATATCGTCAATTCCTTGGCTTTCGATCACCGGGTCGTTACCGCGGTAGAAATCGGGTGAATACCGCTGTCTATCATGACAGGGATCGAAATCGGCCGGAATGTCAAAAACGCCGTCATCGGTGTAATTCAAATCCTTATCGGCATACACCTTCTGATAAAAGATACCGTGAATGGGAAGCGCCATACTGGCTCCCTGCCCATAGGCCATCTGGTCGAAATGGATGGAGGGTTCGTCACCGCCTACCCAGCAACCTGCCACCAAGCTGGGGGTAAACGACATAAACCAACCGTCGGAGTTGTTATTGGTCGTACCGGTTTTGGCGCGCATTTGGCCTTTCAGGTTATAGATGCGTCGTAACCGGCCTGCTGTTCCGCCGTCCACAACTCCTTTCAGCATATCGAGCATCTTATAAGAGGTGATCTCACTCACGATCTCCTTCATCCGGGGAACAAATGTAGCTACTTCATTTCCGTAAGAGTCTTCAATCCGGGTTACTATCATCGGTTCCACACGGATTCCCTTATTGATGAAAGCAGAATAGGCACCCACCATCTCGTATACGGAGGCGTCATTCGGCCCCAATGCCAGTGAGACTACCGGGTCGGCAGGTGTTTTTAACCCGAACGATTGGAGCATCCGGGCAAAGGCGTAAGGTGAGAACTGGCTCATCAGCCAGGCGGTGACCCAGTTGTCGGAGTTCTGTAGCCCCCATTTGATAGTGACAAATTCCCCGGTTGCAGCACGTGTATTGCGTGGAGTCCACGGGTCTCCTACTTCGGGTATCAGTGTCACCGGCCCGTGGATCATACCGTCGCAGGGGCTCATCCCTTCTTCCATCGCCAGCGTGTAGAGATAGGGTTTGATGGTAGACCCGATCTGGCGTTTACCGGTGGCGCTGTCATATTTGAAGAACTTGAAATCGGGACCTCCCACATAAGCCTTCACATGTCCCGTCAACGGGTCCATCGCCATGAAGCCGGTACGGAGGAAATTCTTATGGTAACGGATCGAGTCCCAGGGAGTCATGAGTGTGTCCACTTCCCGGTGCTCCCATGAGAAGACCTTCATCTCCACCGGTTTTTCCTTGAAGTTCCGGATAATCTCCTCTTCGCTGAGGCCACCTTGTTTAAGGACACGGTAACGCTCGCTTTGCCTCACGGCGGCCATCATCAGGTTGTCTACTTTATCGCTTACTTCACGGGAGTAGGGTGCATAACTCTTTCCTTTCTTTTCACGGAAAAACTGATCCTGGAGATAACCTCCCAGGTGTTCTTTGACTGCTGCCTCGGCGTAGCGTTGCATACGAGAGTCAAGGGTAGAGTAAATCTTTAATCCGTCGGTATAAATATTGTAACTCGATCCGTCTGGCTTTTTATTTTTGTGGCACCATCCGAAAAGGGGATCTTCCACCCAGGAAATCGAGTCTTCTACAAATTGTTGCCTGTGCCATGACGCGTAATTTTTCCTCTCCGGTTTCTTTGCCATCATGATTTTTGCCAGATGCTGGAAATAATAAGGAGCCACAATATCGACGTGGTCGGAACGATTGAAATCAATTTCGAGAGGAAGCCGCTTCAAAGAGTCGGCTACCTGCTTGTTGAGGTGGCCAGCTTTCTGCATCTGTGTAATGACCACATTCCGGCGGTCACGGGTTATTTCCGGGCGGCGTTGAGGATTATAGAGGGACGAGTTTTTAAGCATTCCCACCAACATGGCCGATTCTTCAATATTCAACTCGTTGGGCGTTTTGTTGAAATAGGTACGGGCGGCCGATTCGATGCCTACCGCGTTATAGTTGAAGTCGTACTTGTTGAGGTAAAGGTTGATGATTTCGTCTTTTGAATAAAAACGTTCCAACTTGGCTGCAATCATCCATTCGACCGGTTTCTGAAAAACACGCTCTATCTTGTTGTTGGCCCTGGGTGAATAGAGCAGTTTTGCCAGCTGTTGCGTGATGGTACTGCCTCCTCCGCTTTCTTCACGGCTGAGTATAAGTGTCTTAAAGATAACCCTGCCCAACCCGATGATATCGATACCGGAATGGGAATAATAGCGGACATCTTCCGTGGCGACCAACGCGTTGATGAGATGGGGCGAAAGTTCAGAATAATCTACAAATATACGGTTATCATTGCTTAGGGAATAGGTGAAAAGCAGTTCATTATCCGTTGAGATTACCTGTGAGGCATACTTGTCGATCGGGTTTTCCAGTTGATCAATTTTGGGAATATAGCCTATAAGCCCCGCGGAAACAAGCAGGAAAAAGAGAATGCCACCTACCGCTGCGATGCCGAAGAGACCCCACAGTATTTTGACAATTCCGCTCTTTGATGATTTGGCCTTTGTTTTCGGGTTTTTCTTCTGACCCTTTGTTTGTTTACCCATACTTTATATTATTCTCCCCTAAATTTGTATACGCTGAAAGATTGCGACAAAAGTAATGAAAGTTGACCGCATCTTACTTTCGACAAAAGTACATAAAACCATTGTAAACAAGAAGAGAGATCTATTAAAAATAGTTTTACAGACCTTTCAGTGGCTTATGATTTCACTGTCAGACCGGGATGCAAGACCCGCCCGGTCTTTTGAGTGGAAGAGTCGGACGGCTCGTTTGAAGGAAAATATCATCAGAACCGGAAGGTGAATCCGCCCGAGGCATTCAGACCTTGTGCCGGATAACCATACCAGATATCATATTTCTGGGCGAGCAGGTTGTTCACCCTCAGGTTGATCGAAAAGGCATCGTTGATCTGGTAGAGTGCGCCTGCATTGAGATCGTTGATATTGTCCATTTTCCTGTTTACTCTGTCGTAATACGACCAGCGGTCTCCGGCAAAGTAATAATTGGCCGTAAGTTTCAGGTAACTTGTCAGGTTGAGTACAGCACGTATATCGGCTTCAAAACCGGGTTTGTTATAAGCTTCAGGGTTTTCGATATCAGTCCCGTTGATACTGACATAATCCAGATTGTAGAAATTCTTTTTCAGGCGTAGTGAAATATCGAGTGGAGCCCAGATATTGCTCTGGATCATCCCGCCGATATGAGCGTGCGATATATCACCGTATATAGGCCTCAGTACTTCTTTGTGAGCCCCCAACGCGTCTTCACCGATCACATCCTGGCCGTTCAATACCAGGAAATGCTCATCTTCTGTCTTTTTGAATCCGCCGAAAATATCGAACCGGAAACCGTTGACTTCACCGATCTTTACTCCGGCATCTATGTCAATGACGGAGTAGGAGGGCTTTACAATATCATAAGGGCGGATGTACCGTGATTCCCGCATCATATCGAGGAAAGTATTATTGCTGAATCCACCATGGACATTCGCATAAAGCGATGAATGTTCTGTTATCGCCAATTGGGCTGTCACATTCGGTGCGACGCGTACCCTTGTCCCGTCGGCGTCCTGGAACAGGACATCGGCGCCTAACCGGGCAAAGCTGTTAGCTGTTCCTAAGGTCACATAAGGCGTGGCATTGAGCAGGAAATAGCTGCTGAGGTCCCCATTGTAAAATGTGCTGGAGATATTCCCGTCGATACCCACTTTATTTTGTGTGCCGCCAAGGGCACCGAAAGGTTTATCGAACCCCACCATGGCGTTCACCTCACTTCCCTTTATCCCTTCCTCATCGAGCAGTTCCCCGAAGTCTGTGGAAAAGTTGCGGAAATTGATATATCCCCTGTAATTCCACTGGTCTGACTCGTGCGACGCAATGCCTATTTTCGTGTCGAGGACACCCAGGCGTTGGTTCTCATCGTCATAGAAAGCCGGATTGTCGAACCTGTTCCCATAATAGTTGAAGAGCGAATACAGGTAAGACAGGTCGATGTTGAGCGTGAGTGCATCAGCCCGATGCTTGTAACCAAACCGTCCTTCATTATCCATGAGATAGGCTTTATTGGAATTCTCTTCCACCTTTTGGATATATTTGATATCTCCGTTTGTGGAGTTGTGGAGAAAGGAAAAAGTGAGGCTGTTCTTTTCATTTTCCAGCAGCCGGTAACCAAATGCGCCATCCATATTGGCATAATTACCCGCGTTGAATGAAAGATATCCTCTTTTTGTACTGAAAGGGATCTCCGTCATGATACTTCCCGGCCGGGGCAGTGCTATTTCCAGCGGCGGGGTAGTACGTCCCGACCAGGTGGAGTAGTTGGTATTGGCTTTCTGCACGGAGGGTTCACGCAGTGCCGGGAGTGAGTTGATCTTGTCGGCATCTAACAGGGTGGGATTGAAATCCCGTTCCAGTTCCATCTGACGCCTCAGCAGAGAGTCTGCTGTCTGGGCAAAACTTCCGGCGGATAATGCCAATGCTGCTATAACGATATATATCTTCTTCATTTGTCTTTGCTCTTTATTCTTTACTCTTTACTCTATCGGATTCTTTCATTAATCATCTGTTGGATATCGGCCTCATTCCCTTTGTAATTGGATTTCAGGCTTTCGATATATTGTTTTGCCTGGAATTCATCGCCTTTGGCAAGATAGGTGTCTGAAAGGACAATAAGTGCCCGTGCCATCCAGTATTGGTGAGGTGTGCCTTTTTGCATGAACTCTTTGACCTGCGCCTCGGCACGGTCATAAGACTTCCACCGGTAATAAGTGTCCGCAAGGATGAATTGTGCTTCGGCTCCATAAATACTGCGGGTATCATTGGCTACGAATTGGAAATCGGCCATGGCATTATCGGTTTCATTGACTTGCTGGTATGCTTTTCCCCGTAAATATCGTGCTTCAATCACTGTTTCAGGTGAAAGATTACTGTTGGAAAGCAGGTCGGTGGCTGCACGGGCTGCCTCATGATAACCTCCCAGCTGGGATTGCGTACGTACAACTCCTATTTGTCCCAACTGCCGGTTAGTAGCGTTCCGGGCTGAGTTGGCCAACCGGGAATAATCGGCAAGTGCCTGACGGAAGTTTTCATTTTTGTATTCGGTCTGTGCTGTATAGATAAGCGCGTTGTCGAGGAATTTTACATTGCCGGCATCGATCACCTTCCGAAAATGGGATAAAGCCAGATCCTGATTTTTTCTTTCGTCGGCGATTACAGCGAGATAATAATGCGCGTCGCTGCTGTATGCCCCATTGGGATAAGACTGGATATACTTTGTCATAGCCGACTCGGCATCCGTACGGTTACCACGCATATAGACACTTTCTGCGGCGAGGTAAGTGAGCGAGTCTTGTCTCGACGGCGTGATTCGCATCCCTCCCGGCAAAGAGTTCGCATATTTTACGTAATTGTCGATATCGTTCATGTCTCGATAAACTGTCTCCAGGGAGATCAGCGCATTGCGCGCATCGTCCGAGCCGGGGAAATTGGCGATCACATTCTTATAGGCAGTAATACTTTGCTGGTAATTACCCGTATTATAATACAATTGTCCTAATTGAACCCCGCCCTGGCTGGCAAGGGGACTTTTCGGAAAATCATGCACGAGCCGTTGCAATACCGCGATAGCTTCATTTTCCCTGTTAAGCATCGTAAGTGCACGGCTCTTTTCATAAAGGGCATCATCAAAATAGGAAGAGTTGGGATAGTTGCGCATCAGGTTGTCCAATGCCGTGATCTTTCCCTGGTAGTTCCGTTGAAGTCCCATTACAAAAGCCCGTTGGTAGGCAGCATAATCGGCAGAGGAAGGGTTGATATCCGCTGCCTGGGCATAGAAACGTTCCGCTTCACTAAAACTGCGGTTAAAATAATAGCTGTCACCAATACGATTGAGCGCATCGGCATATTCGGGCCGGTTCCTTGTTTTTTCTGTGGAAACATATTGCTGAAAAGCATTGACGGCCTGGTTATATTGTTGCTGTTTGAAGAGTGCATACCCAAGATTATACCATCCGAGGGCGTAATTTTCATCTGAGGAGGTCGCATTCTGGGTGAATTGCCGGAAATCGTTGGCGGCATTGGTGTAGTTTCCCATCCGGTAATAGGTTTCACCCCGCCAGAAGTAGGCGTTGTTGCGGGCCCTGGCATCCTGGTTTCCCAAACTAATACTGCTGTTGAAATGTTGGATTGCCTCGTTCATGTTGCCGTTGATAAATGCCTGGGCTCCCAACTGGAAAAGCACCATCTGCTTGGCTTCCAGTATCCGCCGACCCGGATTGTTGATACGGTTGATGGCATTCAAGGCGGCGTTATAATCTTTTGTGGTAAGGAACGTCTCCGCCAGGATATCGTTTACCTGGTCCCTGTAAGGCGAATTGGGGAATTCCCTGAGGAAGTTCTCAAACAGGGTGATGGATTCACTGAAGACGGAGAAGTTGGTTTCGTGGGCCAGCAACGCGTAGTTGAATAGGGCCGTTTCACGTACCTGGGGATTGAAATTGGTGCGTGAAGCCGCTTCAAAAGCCATCTGGGCGGATTGTTTCTGATTCAACCTCAAGTAGGTTTGACCCAGTTGCAACTGTGCATTCTGGGTGAGTTCGTCGGCTTCTCCTACAGCCTGTTGGAACATCTGTACGGCTTTATTGTAATTGGCCGTTTCAAAATAAGATAATCCTAAGAAGTAAGCATCGCCCCTAAGCGGTTTCTCCACGCCTGAAAGGTACCTCTCGTAATAGGGTACTGCCCTGGAGGGCTGCCCCAGCCTGTAATAACCGTTGCCAAGCACCCTGTATGCTTCAGTAACATGTTCACTGGATGGATATCTGCTTATGAAAGCCTCCGACAACCTGACGGCTTCATCTATCTTGCCATCGAAAAAAGTGGCCTGTGCTATATAGAATGCGACTTCTTCGGCGTATTCGGGATGATTCCGCAATCGTTCAAAACGCCGCAAAGCCTCCGCGTAATTACCGTTGGAATATTCGATGTAGCCAAGATAAAAAGCGGCCGCATCACGGTATTTGCTGCTGTTTTGTGAGAGTAACCCGAATAAACGGGTGGCATTCTCCTTATTACCCAATTGCAATTGGGTATATGCCGAACGGAAACTGTAATCTTCCTGTTCCGATAGGGTGAGGTAATCGAGGTCGGCCCGGTTGAACCGCTCTCCGGCGGCCTGCCACTCTTTCTTATCGAAATAATAGGAGCCGATCAAAAAATTGACCTGATGGCGATGGATAGTTTCAGGATACCTGTCAAGAAACGCTTCCATGATATTCCCGCTGTTTTCGCTGCCACGATGGAATGAAGAGAGAGCCATCATATAGGCTGCTTCCTCTTTCAAATAAGTATCGCCACTTCCGGCAACGAATTTTTCCAGCAATTGTTCCGCCCCTTCCCAGTTTCCTTTGAGGAACATCTCTTTTCCCTGGTTGAACAGTTGCTCGGGCTGGGCATGATATACCGTTTTTTGCGCTATGGAAACCTCTGCTATAAGAGCAAGGGTAAACAGTAAGATGATTTTCTTCATATTTTAGATTATTTATTCTCACTTAATAATTTTTCAACTCCTTTGCGTATGGATATTAACCCGAAATCATCCGGATTGAGTTTGTCAAATGCGATAAATTGCAAGTCGGAGACATCATCCTGGGCTACTATATGTGTGAAGTCATTAATTTTACATCTAAAGAAGATATCTACGGTATGCACTTCAAACCCCGAATATAGATAAATATTCGGAATAGAGAACAGATATTGCGTTGAATTTATCGACAACCGCGTTTCTTCCCTTATCTCCCGGGCCACTGCCTCTTCTGCCGTTTCATGCATATCGATAAAGCCTCCCGGAAGATCCAACGTGCCTTTTTCCGGATCTTTCGCCCTGCGGGCCACCAGTATTTCGCCTTTGTTGTTTTCAATTACCGCCACCACGGCGGCAGACGAGTTGAAATAATATATAAATCCGCAGTCGGAGCACTTCTTCGACTTTTCGTTATTTTCCAAGAAATACCTTGAACCGCACTTCGGACAAAACTGGAATTGGTGGAGAGGATGTTTCATATTTCAATGTGCCAATGTGACTAATTTACCAATATACCAATCGAAACGCAGTGGAGATCCCGGCTTGACGGGATGAGACAATATTTTGATGTGATAATTGGTAATTTGTAATTATTAATTAGTAATTATTTCCTTGTGATTTCCACAATTTGGGTTCCGGGCAGTTCGCGGTTCCGTTTGTCGACAGCCACCACCAGGTTGTCGGCCAGTTGGGAGAAAGCCATGCCTGTGACACTTTCCGGATGTAATGCCACCGGTTGGCCGTCGTCCCCCCCTTCACGGATGCTTTGCACAATAGGTATTTGTCCCAGGAGAGCGTATCCCTGTTCTTTTGCCAATTGTTTACATCCTTCTTTCCCGAAGATATAGTACCTGTTTCCCGGTAATTCGGCCGGCGTGAACCATGCCATATTTTCCACTAACCCCAAAATGGGTACGTTTACCTTGTCCCCGGTGAACATGCTGATCCCTTTGCGGGCATCTGCCAGAGCTACTTCCTGGGGGGTACTTACGATCACTGCACCGGTAATAGGCAGTGTCTGCACCAGCGTCAGGTGGATATCACTGGTTCCCGGCGGGAAATCGATCAGGAAATAATCCAATTCTCCCCAATCTGCATCCCCGATCAGCTGTTTCAATGCATTACCTGCCATTGCCCCGCGCCAGACCACAGCGTCTTCCTTCTTGACGAAAAATCCGATGGAGAGCATTTTTACGCCCCAATTTTCGATGGGAACAATGAGGTCACGACCATCCTTTTTCTCTAACTCAGGTGCGGCATCTTCCACTCCAAGCATTTTTGGAACCGAAGGACCGAAAATATCGGCATCGAGCAGTCCTACTTTATACCCTTTTTGTGCCAGTGCCACGGCAAGGTTGGTACATACGGTACTTTTTCCCACGCCACCTTTCCCCGACGCTACTGCAATGATATTTTTGACTCCCGGCAGCAATTCCGGGAATTCCGGACGAGGTGGTTGTTTTGATTTTACGGAGATATTCCCCTGGATATCGATATCTTTGTCGGCGTATGTCAAAATAGCTTGTTCGGCCATCTTCACCACCGACTTAATGAACGGGTCGTGCACTTTGTCGGTGATGAGTGAAAAGCTTACTTTCATCCCTTCGATACGGATGTCGTCGGCTACCATGCCGGCAGAAACAATGTCTTGTCCCGTTCCCGGGTAACGCACATTCTTCAATGCGTCGATGATTAATTGTGGATATATAGCCATTGTATTGATTTGTTGATTTGTATCACATCTATGTGCGGGCGTCACGCCCAAAACTGCGGTATTCGTCTTTTTCTATTTCTATGTCCGGTTCCGTCCATAGATGATCCTTGGGACAGATGAACCGGATATATTTGATGTCTAAACCGCGCGAGAGCCACTGTTGTTCATAAAAAGTGCGGATTTCAAGGATATTTTCATTCAGACCGGAATTGTACAGGTCATCCGTGTCAAAAAGAACTTCTATACGGTTTTCCTCCACCATCGCTTTGGTGTATCTGTACAGGAAATTACTGTCCGTCTTCAGATGGATGATACCTTTTTCTTTCAGCATCCAGCCATACTGTTCCATAAACCGGGTAGATGTGAGTCGCTTGTTGGTTTTCTTCATCTGTGGATCAGGAAAAGTGATCCATATTTCCGATACTTCATTCTCTGCAAAGAAATGGTTGATAAGCTCGATGCGTGTCCGAAGAAAAGCTGCATTTGCCAATCCCTCTTCCAATGCTTGTGTGGCTCCGGTCCACATGCGTGCTCCCTTTATATCGATCCCGATAAAATTCTTTTCCGGATATTTGCGTGCCAGTCCGACAGTATATTCTCCTTTTCCGCAACCCAGTTCGAGTACGACAGGGTGGTCATTGCCAAAATAAGCCTGCCATTTTCCCCTGAAAGGAAAACCATCTTCTTTCAACGTTTCAAAGGTATATTGAAACACGTTTCCGTAAATGGCCATATCGGCAAATTTGGACAGTTTGTTTTTTGCCATATCAAAACTATATCAGAAATTCATCGCAAAAATAGGCATTTAACTGTTAACATCCGAAACTTTTTTGGATTAGATGGAAGGTGGGAAGAGTGGGGAGAGTGGGGAGAGTGGGAGAGTGGGAGAGTGGGAGAGTACTTAGGTGTTTAATTAGTTTTTAGTTTTTCACTTTTAGTTTTTAGTTTTTCACTTGTAATTTTCCGCAGTGAGGTAACAATATTCCAAAAATATCTATACCTTTGTCAAATTGAATTCCTAAATAAGCCTTATTAATATGAGAGTGAATGACATTATGACACAACTCGAGGCAAAACACCCGGGTGAGTCTGAGTATCTTCAAGCAGTGAGAGAGGTGCTGGTATCGATTGAAGACGTATATAACCAACATCCAGAATTTGAAAGGGCGGGCATTATCGAAAGGATAGTAGAACCCGACCGTGTGTTTACTTTCCGTGTTCCCTGGGTGGATGACAACGGAAAAGTGCATGTGAACATTGGCTACCGTGTGCAATTTAACGGAGCCATAGGCCCCTATAAGGGAGGAATTCGTTTCCATTCCTCGGTAACCTTGTCTTCCCTGAAATTTCTGGGATTTGAACAGACATTCAAGAACGCGTTGACTACTCTTCCGATGGGAGGAGGCAAAGGCGGATCCGACTTCTCTCCCAAAGGACGTTCCCAGGCGGAGATCATGCGTTTCTGCCAGGCTTTCGTGATGGAGCTGTGGCGCAATATCGGCCCCGATACCGATGTGCCGGCGGGAGATATCGGCGTGGGAGGACGTGAAGTGGGATATATGTTCGGCATGTACAAGAAATTGGCGCGCGAGCATACGGGCACTTTTACCGGGAAAGGAATGTCATTGGGGGGCTCCAGACTTCGTCCGGAAGCTACCGGATTCGGAGCGCTTTATTTCGTGCAGAAGATGTGTGAGGCACATAATATTGACCTGAAAGGAAAGACCGTGGCAGTTTCCGGATTTGGGAACGTGGCATGGGGTGCAACGATAAAAGCTACGGAACTGGGTGCCAAAGTGGTTGCCATTTCTGGTCCTGATGGTTATATTTATGACCCTGATGGGGTGAATACTCCCGAAAAGATCGATTATATGCTTGAATTGCGTGACTCCGGAAATGATGTGGTGGCACCTTATGCCGAGGAATTCCCGAGGTCGACTTTCTATCCCGGTAGGAAACCATGGGAACTCAAAGTGGATATCGCTTTACCCTGCGCTATCCAGAACGAATTGAACCTGGAAGATGCCAAACGGTTGAAAGAGAATGGGGTATTGCTCGTGGCGGAAGTCTCTAATATGGGCTGTACCGCTGAGGCGGTAGATTTCTTCCTGGAGAATGAAATGCTGTTTGCTCCCGGAAAGGCCGTCAATGCCGGCGGTGTGGCCTGCTCAGGGTTGGAGATGACACAGAACGCCATGCATATCTCCTGGGGCAACGAAGAGGTAGACAAATGGTTGCACCAGATCATGAGTGATATCCATGAGCAGTGTGTGGTGCATGGTAAAAACGGTCAATATGTCAACTACGTGAAAGGTGCCAACATTGCCGGTTTCATGAAAGTGGCCGACGCCATGATGGCGCAAGGGGTAATATAGCAGTAACTATTCTTCATACATAAAAAACATGGGGCGCTTACCGTTTTACCGGTATTCAGCCCCATGTCCGATTGTTGACCAATCTTTCTACTCTACTTTTTCACCTTTCCCACCTTCCCACTTTTCCACTTTCTCCACCTTTTCACCTTTCTTCTACCGTCAATACGGCCTTATCTATTCCCGCGGATACATCTACGGTAAACACATACGTTTTACCTGCTGTCAGCGTTTCACCTTCGACAATACCTAAGTTTCCGTTGTCCCGGCCATTGCTCCCATTACCGACGAATATGATATCGCTTTCAGTGGTAAGGCTTGCACTTCCATATTCGCCTCCCCATCCTTTCTGGTGGAAGAACTTAAAGTTTATCGCATCCGCACTCACGGTTTCACCCGCTACTACAGTCAATTGATACTTCTTATTGTCAACCGGAGCCATACATAATGCCTTGTCGGTATTCCAACCCACTTCATTTTTACTTACAGACGGTTTCCCCACATTGGTGCCAATAATCCAGATTGCACCGGTTCCGTCCGGTTGAAGTGTGGCCGGATTGCTGCCAGTGAGCGCTTCCACTTTCAAATAATTGAATGGGAGATTGGCAAGCACACGATATTTTCCACTGATCGGTACGAAAGTTATTTTATCTCCGTCCTCAGTAAAGAAATCGGGATCTACCCACCAATCGGTCATACCTGCAAAACTAATTTCCTCTCCTTGCGTCAAGTCGACATCCAGTTGATAGTTATCCTTATCAACCATCGTCATCTTCTGGCCATTGAGCACAACTTCGAAGAATGGCGAAGCTTCCAGTGTCCTCGTATTGAATGTGACGGAATAACTGCCTCCTACCGGACTGACAAAGGGGATGTTGTTTGACGTGCCTTCGGCGATGCCTCCCTCCCCGTCATTCCATCCGAAAAGGATTTCGCGCCCCTTGCTATCCAGCACCGGAGTTTTTATATAAGCCGGTAACTCTGTAGACGGGAATGCAGAGGTGACTGCATATTCATTGGGCTCACCTGTCGGAAGCATAGGATAAGAGCCATCAGCGGTTACCAGGATGAGGTAGGGGTATGAAGCCCGGCTGACCGGCACGCTGAATTCCTGGGACACCTTTTTCATGGTGGTGTTCAACAGGCTAAATTCCAAAGTAGCGGTCCCATTGGGGATATTCTTCCCGTAGGGAACTGCTATATTTCCGCTGTATAGACCGTTTTCTTTTGTGCGGATGGTCGTCCTGGCTACTTGCTCTTCACCGAAATACAATATGACCGTCAATGTAGACAAAGGTACGTTGTCATTGACTGTTACTTCGAATGGCAGATTATCACCAAAATACACATTGGTGAATTGGTTCTCTATTTGCATGGTGGGATTCCCTTTCTGTTGGGGTTCTTCCACATCATCAGAGCAAGATGCCAGTCCAAAGGAAATAACGAATGCGAACATCCAATATTTTATTTTTTTCATATTCATACAATTAAAATTGTTTTTTATTTTTTCCATCGATAAGAGATCACTGATTTGGCGGGTACCTCGTAGGCAAAGTGTTTAGCCCCGTCGCTAAGGGTAATTACCTTATTGGCCGCAGTACTGTTCAATAATACTACACCGTAGGTCCCGTCAGGATTTTCAAATGCCGAATGATAGAATCCGGATTCCGAAAAGCCGGATGTGGCGATGCGTACTGCCCCCGGCTTCACTACCGACGAGAGATGCCCGACGATATAATAATGGGAGTTCCGGGTGATGGTGGTGTAGTTGGACCGGTCGATGTCGACTGCTCCATAACAGGTCTGACAACCACCGTCACGATTAGGTCCACGGTCGGTGTCGAGCATCAGGTTCCAGACGATAACTCCCTTGCACCAGTTGTTTACCGTACCCAGTGCCACTTCCCTCATATCATCGATCAAGCGCACTTCGAGGTTACGGCCGTCGTTCCATGTGCCGATTGACGTTTCGGTAAATACCAACTCCTTATCAGGACGTGACTGATGGATAAAATTCAGTTCTTCCCTATTCCCTCCATAATTATGGTACGCCGCACCGTCAACAAATCCTGCCGCCAGCTCATCTCCATATATCTTCAGCGGGTATTGTCCCTGATCTTTATTCTCCGGTTTATCACTGTCGTAATTGTAATTATGATCATAGACGTAGATCTTGGTGTTTAACCCCGCTGCTTTTATTTTAGGACCTAACGCGGTTTTTACGAAATCACGCTGTTCCTGCCATGTCATGTAAAGCGAAGCGGAATTTCCCCTGTTGAGCGGTTCATTCTGCGGGGTGACCGAGTAGATCTTTATTCCCTGTGCCTCGAAAGCCCGGATCCATTTCACGAAGTAATCGGCATAGTCGGCATAATATGCCGGGTTGAGCTGGCCACTGGTCCATGAATTGAACGGTTGCAGGTCGGTGAGATTGTTCACTTTCATCCACCGTGGCGGCGTCCATGGTGAGCCCATGATCTTCATATCGGGATTGATAGCCAGGATCTCTTTCAGGATCGGGATTACATAATCCGTCTCTTCCAGGGTAAGAGCAAAGTTCTCTATTCCCGGCGTATCACAACAGGTATATTCACTTAACGAGAAGTCGGAACAGCCGATGGATATCCTGATATAGCTTTGCCCCATACCTTCTGTAGTAGAGAATGTCTCTTTCAGGAATTTGGTGCGGTTATCCTGCGTCATCTTCATCAGGTTGAAGCAGGTAGATCCCGTTACGGCGGCACCAAAACCATCCATGGTCTGAAAACGTGTGCCGGGCTCCAGCTTGAGGGTGGTTGGTGACATATTGTCCTTTGTGCTGAAATCGACGATCTGTTTTTTGAACTCCTGCGAACGGGTGTTGGTGGTAATATACATTGTCACATCGCCCGCTACCGGCGGTTCAGGCGGGGGAGTGATTCCTCCGTTATCTTCTTTTGGGCCATCGCTGCAGAATGTGAGGCAGCATAAAGCCAGTGTCAGTAATATCATTTTTGGTTTGAATATTAATTGCATACGATTATATTTTAGAAAGTGAAAAATTAAAAATGAAAAGTGAAAAATGAAATTTTATTCTTCGCATTATTCATAAAATTAATCACATTAGTCTCATTGGCATATTGAATAATTGGCACATTATAATGTCACCTTTTCGATATGCACAGTATTGTCGTTCAAGTTGATCGTAAACCTATAGTGGGCAGACTCGATTAACGGATCATTCTCACCATTCGGAATATCCCAGTTATCGCTGCCTGAAATGATCTGTTCACCGGTAAAAGTAAACTGACCCGCTTTCTTTTCATTCCCCCAACCGGTGTTTTCGAACGGCTTGAAGCCGGCATAATGGTCGTGGTCACCCGGTGTATAGAATGTTCCCTGATACACTCCATCCCTGATCTGACGCAGCAACACATATTTCATCACATGGTCGAATCCCCAGTCGGTATGGGTCCTGCCTTTTCCCGGATATATCGAGGCGATTTGTGCCGAAGTGACATAGGTGGGATATCCCAATCCCCAGCCACAAGCCAACAGGTAATCGGGATAGGATGGATTGTCGACACCCACGAAAGTGTTCTTCCGTACGGGATTGTAATAAATCGTATAGTCTCCTGTTTTTCCTAAGAAAGTAACCTTGTCGGTGGCAGTACGTTCGAAGAAGTCCGGATTAAACAGATTCCTTGCATCGGCCAATTCGCCGAATACCGAATAGGTCTTGCCATTTTCCAAGGTGAGCGGATGTACGCGGAAAGACTCGCCATTAATGTCTTTGTTGGCGAAAAGGGATAAAGCCAGGTCACCGTCGATGAGATCACTACCGGTAGTTGTTACGGAAAAAGCATATTGGTCGAAAATGAGTTCTTTCGTGTAATCTGCCGACGGGGCGTACACAAAAGCCGATTCGCCACTCTCGTTGATCATCGCTATCCTGCCGTTCGCATTGCCATATACATCTCCTGAATAATCAATGGTGTTGTCAGCATTGAGCTTCTCTGCGATCTTGAACCGGAAAGAGGTGTCGAAAGTGAGCTCTTCGGCCAGGTATTTATTTTTATCAGATGTTTGAGGCTTCAGGATTGCGATACCCCCATTGTCTGTAACCAGGTAGAGTTGATTGTAAACAGGACGGTTTCCGGTCAGACCTGTGATTTGAGTGGTTGTGAATCCTTTCAAAATATTCCGGGCGACCAGGTTGACCTGCACTTCTGCATTATCTGCCTGATTGTTTAGTAATGGAACGAAGATCGCCTGGGAAACCTCGTGTGAATTCCCTCCGATGGGTATCTCTCCGGATGCAAGCACTTTGTTTTCCGAGACTACTTCATAAGCTAAAATGGAAAGCGTAGTAGCCGGATCGGTTATTGTTGCCGTCAACTTGATGGAATCGCCGAAAGTGAAACTCGTGGGACTCACCGCGGCTGATTCAACGATGGGGGTTGATTCCTTCCGGGAACCGTATTCATCATCATTACACGATATCAACAGTAATGAAAATACCCCGGTCATGAATACTATTTTATATATCAATTTCATACGTTTTATTTTTTATTCTTGAGTCTTGGCTCTAAAGGTCTTGACTCCTGGTTCTATATTAATATCCCGGATTTTGTACCAGGTTCGGGTTCTGATCCATCACCGCCTGCGGAATAGGTAATACATAGGACAAGCTCGTGTAAGGCATTGCCTGTGCCGGTCGACCTTCGTCTTTGGCAAATACCGCATTCATCACCTCTTCCACCTTGTCGAGGCGGACCAGGTCGAACCAGCGTTGACCTTCCAAAGCCAGTTCAAGGCGGCGTTCTTTCAGGTATGCCTGCGTGATGGCCTCTTTGCTTGCAGAGGCCGATGCGGTCAGATTCGACAAGCCGGCACGCCTGCGTGTCTGATTGATGATCTGTGCAGCCCCGTTATACTCCCCTTTGTCGATCAACGCCTCCGCTTTCAGCAAGAGGATATCGGCATAGCGCATTTTGATGATGTTGTTATAGGCGCTACGGCATTTATACATAAACGGGTAGTTGTTGGCCGGGTAATAGATACTCCATTCGCACTCGTAAAACACCACAGTCTGTTCATACCGTTTATCACCTTGCTCACTGTTGAAAGTGCGGATCAGGTCGCGGGACGGCGTGATCCATTTCGCCCAGGTGAAATAATATGTCCAGTTTTCAAGCGGCCGTCCGAACATCCAGGTGGCCCAATTACCCGCTCCGGTGAAGTATTGTGCTTCAAAAATGCTTTCCACGGAGTTGCGTATTGTGGGTACTATGGCTTTATTGGTCAGAGAGGGGGGAGAACTGGGATCCTCCAGTACCACGTTGAATAAATCAGCGAAATTGTCTTCTAACTTGAAACCGTCTGCCGCCAGTTCATCTGCATATTTGATTACTTTGTCGTAATCACGCAGCGGTTTTTCCGCATATACCTTTGCCAGCAAGGCGCGGGCCACCGATTTGGTGAATAGTGTTTTATCCTGCGGATTATTGGCGGGAGCATCTTGCAATCCATCCAAAAGATCCTGTTCTATCTGTTGATAGACGGTCAAAGCATCCGTTTGGGGTGGGAAATAGGCCGGATACACCTCTTCAATGGTCTCGGCGGTAATATCTCCGGCCACAGTGGTCACCAGGGGGACATTGCCCCATACCCTTACCATGTCGAAATAGATCATCGCCCTGAGAATTTTCGCTTCGGCTTTGAACTGCTTCCTTTCGCTTTCGGTCAATGTGTTATCGGTCACACTGTCCACATAGACGATCATCTTGTTCGCTTGGGCGACATTTCCCATGTGCATGTTCCAATCCCGGTTCAATACGGTGTTCGATCCTTCGATGGAGTTCACCTCGAATGGGGTTGTCTCGTTATTGGGCGCACCCGCATAGGCGTTGTCGGAATGGGCTTCGTTTAACAGAAGTATATCCAAAAACCAATGCTCTTGTCCGTTTTTATATAGATTCAATAGTGTTTGCCGGTGTGACAGCACGGCTGCCTTATCCTTGAAGACCACGATGACACTGTCCTGATCCATCCCCTCCGTAACATCAGAATAGGTGTCCAGAGGATCATAATCCAATGAGCAGGAGGCCAGTACAAAAGCAGTCAGGATTGATAAAATATATTTTGTCTTCATTATTCTTATGATTTAAAATTCGAGATTCACTCCAAAAACAAATGACCTACTGTGCGGATATGTCCCCCAGTCGATGCCCTGTACGGCACCGCTGCTTCCCCATTGATTGACTTCGGGATCCATCCCTTTGTATTTTGTCCATGTCAGCAGGTTGTTAAACGTCACATAAGGCTGCAAGCGGGATATTCCGGCCCGATCCAGCACGTTTCCCTTGAAATTATAGGATAACGTCACATCTTTTACCCTTAGATAGCTGCCATCTTCGATGAAGAAGGTCGACGGTTGCATGTCGAACCCGGCTTTGGGGATATCGGTGATTTGTCCCGGTGTACGCCAGCGTTTCAGCACTTCTCTCGATTGGTTTTTCAGGTCATACATACCCTGCACATCACCCTTGGAAGCATTGAAGATATCATTTCCCACGGATCCCTGGAGGAAGACGCTAAGGTTGAATCCCTTGTAAGAGAATGAGTTGGTGATGCCGAAAGTGAAATCGGGATTAGGATCGCCTATATAGGTCCTGTCGGAAGAGGAAATCCTGCCGTCTTCATTCAAATCGCGGTACATCAATTCTCCGGTTTCCGGATCAACCCCGTCGCTGATATAGCCATAGAATCCGCCCAATGGTCGTCCCGGCTCATTGCGTACCACCCTTATCTGGTGAAGCGCGTCGGTTGTCTCCGCATCATAATATATCTGCTGCAGGGCAAGATGCTTCAGTTTGTTCTTGTTGAACGAGATATTGAAATCGGTGTTCCATGTGAACGCGCCGGTAAAATTGCGCGAGTTCACGCCCAGTTCAAATCCCCGGTTCATCATCTCTCCTTCGTTCCTTACGATATTGTTGGCGGCCGCGGCGCCTGAGGGCAGGGATACATACATCAACATGTCTTTGGTGTATTTATAGTAATAATCCATTGCGATAGTCAACCTATCCCTGAATAGCGTTGCATCGATACCAATATTGGTTTGAGAGGTTGTTTCCCAGGTAAGGTCGGGCGTGCGCAGGTTAGCCTGGGTGATAAGCGGCAGGGCATCTGCTTTCCCGTCTTCAAACCATCGTTGGCGACTGATATTGTAGCGTTGCAGATAAGAGTAATCGCCGACGCCGGATTGATTTCCAGTCTGTCCCCATCCGCCACGGATCTTCAAGTCGTCGAGCCAAGTGAAGTCTTGCATGAAATTTTCAGACGAGATGCGCCATGCCCCGGAAAAAGAGGGAAAGTACCCCCACCGGTGGTCGGGATGCAGTTTTGATGAACCGTCGCCGCGGATATTGAAAGTGAAAAGATATTTGCTGTCCCAATTATAGGAGATCCGCCCGAATCCCGACATAATACCCCATTCTGAGGCGTTGGAGCCGGTATTGTCCCATGCGATTTTGTTGGCCGCATTGAGCGTCTTGATGGAGGCATCCTTGAAGTGCGACCCGTTGATATAACTCTGTGTCCATTTGGAGTCGGTCCATGATGTGCCCGCCATCCCTTCGAAATTATGCCTGTTCCACGTTTTTTTATAAGTCAGCACATTATCGAACACCAGAAGCTGATTGGTGCTGCGGGTATCCCATGCCGAACCCCAGTCATCCCGATCGGCGCCATGCACCGGGGGGGTGAATCCGATGATTTTTCCGTTCCGGCGGTCCAACGTAAAAGAGGTCTTTAACGTCAAATCGGGTGAAAAGGTGATGGTTGTGTTGGCGGAGGCGATCAAACGGTTTTCGTTGTTTTTATTGTTCTTCCCGTTCTCGATCTCTTCAATCGGGTTGGTAATGTTCTGTCCGAAGAATATACGGTTATATAATCCGGTCTCTTCATTCCTGATGGTGGCGGCAGTAGGCAGGTTCACTACAGCCAGCACTACTCCGCCGCGGTTGGAACCCTGTCCAGTGGTAACACTATTGCTGGTATTATCGGAGTAGGAGAGGTTCAATCCGAAACGAAGCCAATCGCGCACTTGGCTTTCCACATTGCTGCGAAGGTTGAAACGACGGAAAAAGGCTGAACTCAATATACCTTTTTCATCCAGATATCCTCCCGACACGAAATAGCGTAAGCGGTCGTTCCCGTCGGATACCTGCAACTGATAGTTTTGAGTGATTCCCGTGCCATACACCTCCTTGAACCAGTCTGTCCGGTCGGTGGTTCCTTCGGGTATCGTTCCCGGTCGGATCTCATCGATCAGTTCCTTGTATTGTCTGGCATTGAGCGATTCTATCTGATTAGCCACCTTGCTCGCTCCAAACTGTATATTGGCACTGACCTTAGCGCCGGCCGACGCCTGTTTGGTGGTAACCAGTACTACACCGTTCGCCGCACGAGAACCATAAATAGCAGCAGAGGAAGCATCCTTGAGTATCTGTATGTCGGTAATATCGGTAGGCGACAAAAAATTCATATTATCCACAGGTACTCCATCCACCACGTACAGTGGCTCATTGCTGCCGTTGAAGGAGGTCGTTCCCCGGACACGTATCACCATCCCCCCTCCGGGAGAGCCATTGGGCTGGTATACGTTTACACCGGCCGCTTTCCCCTGGATAGCCTGGGCGGCGGAAATAATCGGTCGTTCATCCAGACTTTCGGTGGAAATGGAAGATACCGCAGTGGTGACATCCCTTCTCTTTACCGTGCCGTAGCCGATTACCACGACCTCTTCCAGCGTCTTCAGGTCTTCCTTCAGCGTAATATTGAACGTGTTCCGTCCTGCGGTATTGATTTCCTGTGACAGATAACCTATGTATGAAATATGAAGCACCGCGTTGTTTTCAACGTTCAAGGTGAAATTACCATCGATATCCGTAACAGTCCCATTTGTAGTTCCTTTTTCCACTACATTGGCACCTATTACCGGCTCGTTGTTTTCATCGATAATTGTTCCGGTGATTCGTCTTTGCGTACTGGCTTGTCGTTCGGGGACAATCACAATGTAATTGTCTTTCAATTGATAGGAGAAGCCCGTTCCCGCAAGTATTTGGGTCAGCACATTCTCTATTGGCTGATTGTCGATGTTTAAATCGAGATTCTTTTGATTCTTTAACTGTGATTCGTTGTAGGCTACGAACATTTTCGACTGCCTTTCAATTGCCTGCAATGCTTCGATAACGGAGATGTTGTTTTGTTTTATGGTTATTGAAACGTTGTTCTGGGCAAACAAAAATGTTTGCGAAGCAATAAAGCAGAAGAAAAAGATAAAAAGTCGTGTTTTTGCCTTTTTCATGTAAAAAAATTTCATAACTTTATAGTTCTTAGTGTTAGATTAGAAATTTGACTGATTTTCAAGAGTATAACTCTAACGCTTATTTTGCCGGAATAGAGGTGGAGCTTTATTCCGGTTTTTTTATTATGATGTATCCATGTTGTAAATAATTTTTAATTATGTTTAACTTCTGGGTTGTTTAACTGTTTAATTATCTGATCATCTGATTGTTCAGCGATTCAACGATAACGGTGATAGATAATACTTGTTATCTTCAATCCTGTATTTCATATTTCCCGAAACTTCTACAATGATATCCACTATATCCTGTAAGGGCGTGCTCTCCTTGAAACGGAATGTATACCTGTCGTTCCGTAAAGTACTGGCCGTATAAACGAACGAGTAGGGATATTTTCGTTCCAATACGGGGATAATTTCCTCCAGGGTTGCCGATTTAAATACAAGTTCACCTCTTTGCCATGCTGTGACATCATGTAAATCGGGATGGTTTATCGTTTCTTCTTTGGTCCGTTTATTATAGGTGAATTGTTCACTTGGTTTTAGTATCAGCGAAGATTCCATATTATTGAATTTGATTTCCACGCTCCCCGAGAGCAAGGTGGCAGTAAGAAGGGGATCATCTGGATATACTTTCATGGTGAACTCCGTCCCTAAGGCTGTTACCTGAAAATCGTTGGATTTTACAATGAAGGGTTGTGCTTCATTTTTTGCTACTTTGAAATTCGCTTCCCCGATCAAATATACACTCCTGCTTTCCCCGTTGAACTGTGCCGGATATAACAAGGTGGCGGTAGAGTTCATCTGTACCTCTGTGCCGTCGGGCAAAGTAAAGCGGGTCATTTCGGCGATTGGCACATACTGTTCGATAAGATCCGCATTCACTGGCGTTTCGTAGTGAATGGAATATAATATGGAAAGTAAGGCGATCAGCAAGCAGGCGGCTGATACCTGCCAAAAACGGAGGAATTTGATATTGACCTTGCGTTGTTGTTTGATCTTTTTATAGACTTTCCTCAATGATTGTCGTGTTTGAGATGAAGCTTCAGCAGAATTGCTTTTCTCCATGTTGTCCCATAAGCCGCGCAAAGCTTTCTCTTTCTCTCCGGAAAATTTTTCTTCAGTGAGCCACCGTTGAAACTCTACCTGAGAATCCGCAGAAACATCGGATTTTACAAATAAATCGATAATCCTGTTAAAATAGTTTTCCATCTCGTGTGTCTATCTTATAAAAACGCCTCTGTCGATATGTCCGTCAACATTTAATTTGCTATTATATATTAGTTACAATCGAGAATGGATGACTACTTAAAATTTTATGAAAAAAAATGCAATAAAGAAAAGTTTCTTGAGATCTTTTAAGGCTAAATAGATATGCTGTTCGACCGTTCGTACTGATAAATCCATCTTCTCTGCGATATCATTGTTGCTCAAATGTTCAAAACGACTCATCTCGAACACTTGCCTGCGTTTATCGGGCATCTGTTCCAATGATAATTTCAATAACAGTTGCATCTCCTCAAGATATACCTCGTTCAGGGGATCTTTAAATTCAGTCATATCTTCCGGTGAGCTCAGATTGATCTGGGAGTTTATATAATTCGATTCAATATTCTTTCTTTTAATGCGGTTGAAGACATGGTTCTTGACCATGGTATACAGGTAGTTCCGCACAAGATTTTCTTCCCATAAATTGGGTTGTTCCCATAATTTAACAAAGATATCCTGTGCTATATCTTCAGCTTCCTGTTCCGATTTAAGAAGAATGGCTGCAAACGTTCTGGCTTTCGGAAAATACTGAATAAATATTTCTTCAAACTGCTTCCTTCGAGATTCAGTATTCATGGAATGTACTCAATATCAAAACGCCTCCTGTTACAAAGATAATCAATGTTATATAACAAACAGGATGTAGCAGAAGTTTATTATTTTATTGCCGGCAATAGATATTCCCATATGAGGTTAAGTTCGGCCTGCATATCTCCAATGTGGGCTGTGGTAACGATAACAGCCTCCTTTTCAGGTAGGACAAGTATGAATTGTCCGTTTGCCCCGTCAGCACGGTAGCTGTTATGCCGGCTACGCCACATCTGATATCCGTACCCCTGTAGCCAGTCGCTATCCTCCGGTTCTATTGTAAGGTCTTCCTTTTTTGTGCCTGCCGGAAGCGATGCAATATGGGATGTGGTGGCTTCGTCGATCCATGATTCGGGAAGCAATTGCTCTCCATTCCATTTTCCTTTCTGTAAGAAGAATTGGCCGAGTTTTGCCATATCTTCGGTCTTGACATACAATCCCCAACCTCCGATGTTTATTCCTTCCGGACATTCCTCCCAGGAGGCTCCTACTATTCCCAATGGGCAGAATAGACGGGGATAGAGGTAATCGATCAGTTTTTCACCTGTCACCTTCTGTATAATGGCGGAAAGCATATAGGTGGCTAAACTGTTATAGTTGAATTGTGTTCCCGGTTTTTCCGTAATTGGTTCAGCGAGGAAAACTTTAACCCAGTCGTCATTGGTCCTTGTTTTTTCCCTGACAGCATTGGGATCATGTCCTACCGACATTGTCAATAGGTGCTTTATTTCCAGATCTTTTAAGTGCTGGCTCACATTGGCAGGCAACTTATCGGGAAAGAATGATATTACCTTGTCTGTCACTTTGAGTCTGCCTTCCGAGACAGCAAAACCGATAGCGGTGGCTGTATAGGTCTTGCTCACGGAATTCATTATATGGGGTTTATTGGCTGCATGATCTCCCAACCAATGTTCTGCAACAACTTTGCCATGCCTCAAAATCATAATACTATGTAAATCCTGCCCGCTTTCCTTTACGGCATCCAGATAATTGCGGATACCTTTTGGCGAAACTTTTTCTGCTTCGGGAGTACTGCGGGGAAGTGCTTTGGTAAGGTCATTATAAGTTTCCACTTCATCGTTAACCAACGCCTCTATATTATCGGAAAGGGCAATCAGACATGGGTTTTTCTGAGAGGACAGGCTGATTGTAACAACGGAGCACAGAGCAAAAAATAATATTTTTTTTATTGATGATGTTTTCATATGATTCTCATGCTTGTTTTATAAGTGGTATAATGGGTATGATATATGACAAAGGTAATATTTTTTTATGAGATATAGTGATAATAAAAGTAAAAAAACGAACCAATCCCAGTACCGTTTGTTCGATATATATGAGTTTATAAATTTTCCAAATTATGGCACATTCTACTATAACGCAGTTATTGGGAGATCAGAGCGATTATCTCCTGAATTATGAGAGTAAAACCGTTGAGAGGTCAATGATCCATCCTACCGGACCGGATGTTATTGAAAGGCTATGGATTGATTCGGACCGGAATATCCCGACATTGAATAATCTACAACGTCTTTTCGGACACGGGCGTCTGGCCAATACCGGATACCTGTCTATATTACCGGTCGATCAGGGTATCGAGCATACGGCCGGTGCTTCCTTTGCTCCCAATCCTCTTTATTTTGACCCTGAGAATATTGTGAAGTTGGCACTCGAGGCCGACTGTAATGCCGTAGCATCTACCTTTGGCGTGCTGGCTTCGGTGGCGAGGAAATATGCCCATAAAATCCCTTTTGTAGTCAAAATGAATCACAATGAGCTGTTAACTTATCCGAACTCCTATAACCAGATTCCTTTTGGGACGGTGAAGGAAGCATGGAATTTAGGTGCTGCCGCGATAGGTGCTACCATTTATTTCGGATCGGAGGAAAGCCGACGCCAGATTGTGGAAGTGGCGGAAGCATTCGAGTATGCCCATGAGTTGGGGATGGGCACTATCCTGTGGTGCTATCTCCGTAATAATGCTTTCAAGAAAGATGGCGTGGATTATCATAGTGCAGCCGACCTGACCGGTCAGGCCGACCATATCGGCGTGACGATCAAAGCGGATATTATCAAGCAGAAACTTCCAACTAATAATGGGGGCTTTAAAGCAATTGGGTTCGGGAAGACAAATCCCGGCATGTATGACCAACTGAGTTCCGAGCATCCGATCGATCTTTGCCGGTACCAGGTCATCAACGGCTACATGGGACGGATAGGATTGATCAACTCAGGAGGGGAATCGCACGGCCAAGGCGACCTTGGCGAAGCGGTTTATACCGCAGTGGTGAACAAGCGGGCCGGGGGAATAGGATTGATTTGTGGTCGTAAAGCTTTCCAGAAGCCGATGAAGGATGGTGTGGAACTGATCCGTACTATTCAGGATGTTTATCTGGACAACGAGATCACCCTGGCCTGACGGTTTGCGGTTTTTTTCCCGGAAAGGTCCAGGTAGAAAAAGTAAAGAAAACACGGATGAACCTACCGGTCACCCGTGTTTTCTTTATTCCAGCCTCAGGTTATTTATTCCATTAATTTCTAACCGGGAACTCAGTAATCCGGAGTGTAGTGCAGCCAAACGGGATCAATTCTATTTCCACCTCTTCAGTAGTGTCAGGCCCTTGCTGGGTGAAATAGGGAACAGAACCGGCTGAACCACGGTACTCTTTCCATGTCGGGATCGGGCGGCCTTTCCCTTGGATAGTAACCGGCGCGTTTTCCAATGTCCAGGGATAGTTGGCAATTACAGGTTTCTTTTCAACTTTGAAGTGATCATTGATAACCTCAGGACGGAGTTGACGACTGCTCAGTGCGAAGTTCCAGGGACTATTGGAAGTTACCTCGTAATACCATTCACCAAATTCACGCACTTTTTCAGGTTCCATGGTTTTCTTTTCCCAGTTTTCCTGCATTTTCAATGCGTAGACCAGCGGCCCTCGCTCAATCACGGCAGCGCCGTCGAACCAATGCGTCGCCTCGAGATGCATGGGTAGTTCGAGTGTCAGTTTATCACCCTGTTGCCATTCCCGGTTAATCCGCAAGATCTCTCCCTGATAAGCATCGACCGCGATCACTTCTCCATTGAGACGGACAACCGGCTGTTTACACCATGCCGGTATACGCAAATGGAATGGGAAAAAGGCTTTCTTTACATTCTTATCTGTAAAGGAGATATTGAAATGAATAATTTCCTCAAACGGATAAGCCGTCTCTTCGGTAATATGTACTTCCGTACCGTTCGCCACCTTGGCTTTTACTTTGGAAGGAGCATACACCAACGCCGCAATACCGTTATCGGCAGTAGCATACCACAGATTCTGCAGAAATTTCGGCCAACCCTGATGCAGGTTGGAAGTACAGCATGGATAACCACACAGGATACCATGAAGGTTATCTGTATCTTCGTGAGGCGTCACAAAATCACGCCATTCACGGCTGACGGCTATCTGGTTGATCTGATGATAATACTGGCGGGCAGAGAAATCATCGGTAATCTGGGTGGGTAGGGCGTTAAAAGTGACCCGTTCCAGATGATCGGCCCACTGGACATCACCTGTGATCTCGAGCATCTTTTCCAAAGAGAACATCATCTCGACAGCCGTACATAATTCCGAACCCAGATTCGGGTTCCCAAAACGAAGCAGTTCGTCGCCCGCCCATAAACCGGTAGGGAAAGCAATGGTAGTACGCATGTCTTTTACGGCTTTTTTTACAGCCTGTATCTGTTTAGCGTCTTTATTCTGCTGGTAATAGATTACCGGCTCCTTAAAGCCCTGTGCCAGATTTACACAGTGAAGGCTATGCTGACGTTTCAGGTGATCCTGATGGAGAAAGATATCAGTCCAGTCCAGGGTTTGTTTGTGAATAAGTTCCCCCAGTTCCAGAAGGAATTTATCGCCGGTGATATTGTAGAGCCAATAAACAACCATCAGGTTATCACCTCCGCGTTGTTGCCCCCAAAAAGTCCAGTGTCCCAGTGGTGTGTTGGGTAGTTCCTGCAATTGATACCTGAAATAATTGGTCATAAACGAAATAACCCGTTGGTCGCCGGTTGCGGAATAATATTGCTGCATTACTTTTAGCATCACCATTTTAGGCCACCAGTCGTGCGAATTACCCCTTTGCAGCCCGTGTTCATGTGGGCGGTCGGTATCCGGTCCGAAATAACCGTTTGGCTTCTGTGATGCCAAAGCCCATTCGATCCACGGTTGTACCTTGTCGATCAACTCTTTATTCTCCAGTATATAAGCCAAAGGCAACAGTCCGTCGATCCAGTAAGGGCCCCGCTCCCATACATCACCGTCTCCACCGAGCCAGCCGTTGCGCGGGCCCATCACCTGTTCGTAAATCGTATCCATATGACCGGTCATTCCGGTGGCCATGCGATTGAGCTGCTCTTCCAGCCAGCCGGAAGGTTTGATACTGCCAATGGGTAATTCCATATAGGGCTTAGTCAACAGGGGCGCACGGTTATTCAGATAATTACCGCTCAGATTTTTCCCCGGAGGGTTTGCTGCTGTGATCATTGCCGTCACAGTAAACAGGTAAAGAAATGTTAATCCGATCGTTTTCATATTTCTATTTTAAATTTATGTGATAAGATAGTCTATCTCAGTGTAAAAACTACTATTGCCTGGTTCTAAAAATTAATTGTTATTATTGGAAAATCAAATGTTTTCCAGATTAACAATTACCTTGCCTACATTGTCGGAATGATAAACTTTTTTTCCGTCGACAAAAACGAAAAAGCCACTTCCCTGATTATAATATTTTCCGGTCCGATCATAACAGACAGTAACCTTTTTTCCTTTGTAAAAAAGATCATCAAGACAGAAGTACTCCCATGTTTGATCCGGTATTAAAGGATTAATGGTCAGGATATTGTCATCCGAAGGGCGTATGCCGATCAAACCGGTAATAATCAAGTCATTAAAGGTTGAGTGGTTGTAATCTTTACCCCTCTCTTCCCCTCCTTTGTTTTTTGGCCAGGAAGTTTCGAAGTCATTCTTTAGCCGGGTACGCGAAATCCAGTCTCCGGTATATGGATTAATATTCTCATCGATCCAGGGAACTGACTTGCTGTTATCAAAATGGATACGGTGTGAATGGCTATACTGCGAAAGTAATGTCCAGTAATCTCTCTTTGATATATATTCTTGCTTATAGTTATTCAGTAAATTAGCCAATGCTGTCAGTGTAACCGAGGTAGAGAAAGGCCATACCGGGCCATCCCAACGGCATTCATGCCCTTCATAAGCAATGATAAACTTTGAATGACATTGTTCGGCTGTGGTAATACCATAAGGAGCAAAGAAATGGTTTGTATCCATTAAGTATTTCCAGGCAACCGAATAGGAATCAGGAGGTATATTGAAATACCACGGTGTAAAACCATGTTCTTCCCTTACATCGGAAAAACTCATATTTCTTCCCAAAGGAATTACTTTAAAAAACTCTGCTTCAGAGTCCCATAAATGAGTATTAATATTTTGTTTGATTTTTTCCGCTTTCTGTTGGTAAAGAGTTCCTTTCTGTCCGTTACCGATTTTTTTAGCCAGTTGTTCCAAAGCACAGGCATCGGCATACATATAGCTGTTAATTGTCGCCCTGTATCCGTGTCCGTAGGGTTCAGCATACGAACCTGAAATGGAAACTTCCATTCCGTCACGGTTATCATATTGCCAGAACAGGCCGTTCTCATGCAATTTATCTTTTTCCCAAGCCTCATAGTTCTTTTCCAACAAAGGGAATAGTTCTTCTAATAAAGGATCATCCGGATGAACTTTACAGAAATTGGCAATTGCATCGGCAGCCCAGAAAGAATAAGCACGGGGAGTTGATTTCCCGTTAAACCAGAAACGGGCATAATCTTTCAGGTATTTAGGATCTTTCAGCCAACGACCTTCCATAAAATGATGCGCAGCCGGACAGCAGATTGAGTTATATAGCCCGGCCCAGCTTACATCAGGAAGGAACTCCGTAATAATATAACCTTCCGGAGTCTTCCGGATATGTTTACGATAAGTCCACCAACGGAAGTAATAAGTTTCTTCCAATTGTTTATCCGGGCAATTGAAGAAAGGCATATTTTCAGCCAGGAAGTCCCAGGCCTTCTCATTTGTATATTCCCCTAAACGATAGAGTTCATAATCGTTTTCATTAAACCTGTCAATATAATGCTTGTATTGGTCTTTAGATAATAACTGTGCTTCTGCTGTTGATGTAAGTATCAATAGCAGTAATGCTAATGTATTATGTTTCATTGGTTTACTTTATTTCTTCAATATTTATTTCAAAAATGCCTACCGCACATTCCGGTTGGGGTTTCAGCAATAACCGTATTTTGTCGGCAATGACCTGGCGTCCCGGATGAACCATATTGAACTGATCCTTAAAAACATTATAAGCATCCGTCAGATACAGGGGGAATGTTTCCCATATCCCTTGGTATTCGTATTCTAAGGACCATTCCTGTGGAACCTTCGTTCCCCTGCCGTCATCGAACCAAAAGGCGGAAACGCTTTGTATATTGGTAGGTTTATCCAGTGTGATCACGATCCACTGGTCTTTTCCCTGTTCTCCCCAACTGGTCCAGCGATACGCCTCCCGGTCAGAAGAAGACGAAGGAACGTCATTGTCGGCCACCGCTACCAGATTATCTCCCCTATGGGTATAAGACGCTTCTAATGCCTTGTATTTACCGTGAGTTGCCATATAACGGTCGACATAAGGTTGAACAGTATCCGATTCAGGGAACCAGACCATCATGCTTCCATCGTTCCGGTTATTCCAGGCATAATAAGGCAAAAGCACCAGGCTGATCTCTTTATTTCCTGCCGGGTTTTTTTCCCATGCAGGAACTTCTACTTTTGGAATACTATTCATCAATCCGTCCGAATAAGTTGAGATATTGAAGGGGACGGACATGTCGGTAATAAATACATTCGGTAAACGGTCGTTATTATCCACTCCTTCGGCAGCATACACCAACGGGCCGCGGGTGAAACAAATACGTCCTTTGTTGGCCACTACCTGTTCGATCGCTTTGGAGTAGCGCAATGGCATAGGTAGCGTCAATTCTACGACATCTCCTTTTTTCCATGTCCGGTCGATGATGGCAAAGCCTTTTCTCAAATCGGCTTTTGTTTCTTTGCCGTTCACTTTGACGGTCCAGCCGGAAGGTGCAGCATTTACATATGTGTATAACTCTCCGGGTACAAACTGGTTACCGGTCCAGGTAGGTATCCTCAGATGCATGGTGAAGGGCTGTCCCTCTTTCTCGGGAGTTACTTCCCATCGGATTGTTTCGCTGAACGGATATTCCGTGGTCTGTTTCAGGTGAACATTCCCCTTTTCTAATGTAAGGGTTGTTGTGCTTCCCGCATAAAAAGAACAATAGATTTCATTCTGAGTGGTAGCATACATTAATCCCGGAACCTGAGGGATCAGTCGTGCCAGGTTGGAAGGACAACAAGCTGTCCCGAACCAGGGCGAACGCCCCCGCATTCCGTGATTGAAGGGTTTGATACCATCGGCTTCCAAAGGATTGAGATAGAAAAAACGATTGCCTTCGAGATTGACACCTGCCAATACGTTATTTAGCAGGGCCACTTCAGCTACATCCATATACTTGCCGTCTTTTTCCATCAGGAACATCCGGTGATTGAAAAAAACATTTCCCACCGCTGCACAAGTTTCGTCAAAGGCTTCTTTATTGGGCAGGTCATATTCCGGGCCGAATCCTTCAATACCATGTACTGCTCCCAAACCTCCGGTAATATGCATCCGGGTATCTACTATATTATGCCAGATACTATCCAATGCCGGTCGCAGGCTGGGGTCCTGGGTGTACACACTTACATCCGCCATTCCGGAATAAAGGTAAGTGGCACGTACGGCATGGCCTACCGCTTTAGTCTGTTCCCTTACCGGCAGATGTTGCTGGGCATATTCGGGAGACATGGTACCCTCTCCTTCCGGGCGATAAGTAACGCCCCGGATATCGATAAACTTCTTCGCCATATCCAGATAGAGGCTGTCGCCGGTTACCCGGAAAAGTTTTACCAGTGCCAGTTCGATCTCCTGATGTCCGGGCGCCTGATTGACAGGTTTACCGTCGTTATAGTTGGGATCACCTTCAAAGAATACTTTGTTAATATGGCGGGCATTGGCTTCCGCTACACGTAACCATTTGTCTTTACCAGTAGCCTGGTAGTAGGCAATAGCTCCTTCATACATATGTCCCATATTATACAACTCATGGCTATGCACTACATAAGAGTAAGGTCTTTCCCCCATACCGTTCACATCGTGTGTAGCTACTCCCGTAATATGGGATTCGTAGTTATAACCGTCTTCCTGTTGTGCTTCGGAGATAATGTGTATAATCCGGTCCATCTCCTTTTCCAATTCAGGATCGCGTTCCAGTTTCAATAAATAAGCAGCCCCTTCCATTACCTTATACAAATCGGAAGAAACAAACCGGTGAGGAAAAGGTAATTCATCCGGAATACCTTTCAGGAAATTGGCTGTCCTTTGTAAGTTCTCAACCGCTGGTTTGGTTTTATCAAGAGCAAAAGGTACCAATATCTCTTTTTGCGTATGCAAGCGAGGAAGCCAGAAATTATCTTCTAACGTAACTTCATTAAATGGTATTGGGGTTAATATCTCTTGTCCTTGTACTACCGGTAATGAAAGAGATAAAATTGTGAGCGTCACAATTAATAGCTGCTTAATTTTCATGATGTAAATGTCTGTTATTCTTTATAATCAATCCAAACTTTCATTTCTCCTGCTTCCCGGTTATCCCATGCATAGTAAGGGATTAAAGTGATGTCCTTTCCCGGGGTAGAGGCTGTAATGGAAACTACTCCATGTAAGAGTGAAGGATTATAAACCGTCGAAAATTCAGTATTTGGAGTAAGAAAGGCTTTTTCAAAAGAATTTGTATTGTCGGTTTCTTCCATACAATACACTAACGGGCCTCTTTGAACGGCTCGCTTCCCTACATTCTCTTTCACTTGCGGATCAGCAGAAACAATCTCAACCGGCATTTCAAAAGAAAGCGAGATCTTGTCACCTGTGTTCCACTTGTTCTTTATAACAGCATATCCTTTTTCTATTACAGGAGATATCTGCGTTTGTCCGTTGATCGCTAATGAATAGGATTTGCACCAATCGGGTATACGCAAACGTACTTCTTTCTCAATCGGTGAAGATACGGATTTTATTGTTAATGAAATATCGCCTTCCCATGGATAATTGGTTTCCTGGACGATCGTTAACTTATTTTTATCAATATCTAGCACTGTTTCACCTCCAATATAAAGATTTACCCATATAGCTTCATTGGAAAGCCCATATAGATAATTCCCGATAGAAGGGAGGAACCTTGAAATCTGGCTCGGACAGCAAGCACAACCATACCACTCCTGGCGATGATGATTACCCCGGGAAGCCAATGGATTGACATAGAAGAAACGATCGCCTTCCAGAGAGATTCCGGCTAACGCTCCATTATACATTGAACGTTCCAGCACATCTATATATTTACTATCACCAGTGAATTGATTCATTCGAGAATTCCAATAAACCATACCGACAGAAGCACAGGTTTCACAATATGCATCGTAGTTAGGAAGGTCATAAGGTTCAGTAAATCCTTCATTGTGTCGGGAAGAACCGATTCCTCCGGTAACGTACATCTTACGAAAAACGACATCATTCCATAAGCGATCTAAAGCTTGAATATATCCTGTATCATTTTTTAAAGCCGCTACATCCGCCATTCCACAATAGAGATACATTGCACGGACAGCATGCCCGGCTATATCTGTCATTTCCCGCACAGGTTTATCATCCTGGCAATACTCCGGGTTCCAGTCATTATCGTCCTTACCCCGTCCGTGCCCATGACCACGTTCTTCTATTAACCAATTTGAGAAGTCAAGGTAGCGTTCATCTCCGGTAACATTATACAGTCTTACCAGCGCCAGTTCAACCTCTTCATGTCCGGTAACCCAATGCCGTTTTCCTGGCCCGAAGATATCCATCATATGTTCCGTCATGCGGATAGATACATCCAGCAGTTTCCTCTTCCCCGTAGCCTGGTAATAGGCGACAGCGGCCTCTATCAGATGTCCCGCACAATACATTTCGTGCATCCACATATTTTGCCAGCGTTTATCCAATCCGGTCAGAGAGTAATAGGTATTTATATATCCATCCGGCTCCTGTGCAGCTGCAAACTTATCGATCCATTCATCTGCTTTTGCTTCGAGTGCCGGATCGGGGTTATTAATTAATGAATAAGCAATACCTTCCAGAGCTTTGTATACATCAGAGTCATCGAAATAGATACCTGAGTGTTCTCCTTGCTTTTTTGCCACATTCTCGAAATTACGGATACGTCCTGTCTGATTTTCGATCTGATCAATACATACAGCCAGGGTTGTGGTTGCATGTTTTTCTAGCCGGGGAGCCCAAAAATTATCAGTAATCTGCACATTCGAAAAATCAACCTGTTCGATCATTTTGAATGGCTGTTCTTTTATCTTTTGAGATTCCTGGCAGCCCAAAAGGGCTGCACAGGATATGAGTAATAACCAATAATGTTTCATAACTTCAAGAATTATTTGTAGTCAGGGTTTTGTTCCAGATTCGGATTCGCATTTATAATACCGTCAGGAATCGGGAATACAGTCCGATAGTCCCCTTGTGGTTTGTGCGATAACCAGCTTTTTTTAGTATATATTCCAAAACGGATCAAATCTCTTCTACGATGCATTTCCCAAACGAGTTCCCAGCCGTATTCATCTAGTAATCTTCCGAACTGGATAGGATCCTGATTACCCGGATCTACAATCTGATAATTTTCTACGTACCCGTATTGATAGGCAGAGTTTTGTCTCAATTGTTCATCGGTAACCGTTGCCTTTGCCGGGCTGTCCTTAAAAGCCCGTTGCCTTACCTGAGTCACCAGTTCACCGGCGCCTCCTTGATTTGTACGAAGTAAGCATTCGGCTTTCATTAACAAGACATGTGCATATCGAAAAACAGGAATATCTGTCGTGCTATTATTTGTACTACCTTGTGCAACTTCAAATTTATTCATACGGTAACCTTCCATTTCACTGGTATAGCTTGCACTTGGTACTTCTTTTGTATACACAAAAGGTTCTCCTTGTTTATCGTAGGTTCCTTTCAGCTGTTCTCCATTCGCATCATATTGGGAACCCATCAGCCATGTGTCAGCCAGACGACTATCGTCGGTATCATATGTATTGATAAACTGTGTTAAGCCCATTGCTGCACCACTTCCCCAGGGAGTGGCTTCTGTAAGGAACTTTTTTTTCAGTTCTCCATGCCAGGAGAACATGTGAATAGAGTTTCCTCCTCCAAAATCACGATCGAATGGAATTGTGAAAATTACCTCTCTATTAGTTTCAACACCTGTAGCGCGAAATGGATCTTTAAAGTTAGGGGATAAAATAAACTTCTGACTATTGATGATATCGTTACATTGAGCAAGACATTCATTCCAGTATGCTTGACCACTGTATACTTCACCATTCAGGTATATGTTGGCCAATGTTGCTTTGGCTGCCCATTTTGTCATCCTTCCATAATAATTACCACCTACCTCTTCTGATAGTTTAGGAATTACTTCATTCAGTTCTTTTACCACAAAATCGAAAATATCTTTACGTGAAGTTTTTGCAGGAAGATCTGTTTCTATCCCGGTAACTAAAGGAGCATCTCCATAGTTATCACATATCAGCCAGTAATAAAATGCCCTCATCGCCCTTACTTCAGCCAACCCTGCTTCTTTTTCCTGAGAGGAAGGAGACGGTAGTGCTTCACTTTCAATCTGATGAATAATGTTATTACAAATTAAAGCTCCTCTGTAAAATTGATTCCACATATTTTTTACATGGTCTTGTTGGGAGTTCCATGTATGATAATGCATTCGGCGATATACACCGCCATCATCCCAGCCTGAAGCATTTGGTGCGAGAACAATACAATCAGCTGTTATCTCCTGGGCAGTAAAATAACCCCAATGGTCGGGGAAATGCCTGAGATATCTGTAAATATTAGCAATAACAGGGGCAAAATCATCCGTCGTATATTTATAACTTTGTTGGGTTACTTTGGAATACACAACTTCATCCAGGTCGTTGCTACAGTTGAACATACCGGATAATACTAGGACAATGATTATAGATTTGATATATCTTTTCATGACTTTCAGTTTAAAATTTGAGTGAAACACCAAATGTATAAGTACGAGCCATCGGGTAACGATTTTTATCATCTACACCCGGGTCAAGTCCCAAAATTCTGACTTCCGGGTCAATTCCCGAATAACCGGTGATTGTAGCCAAATTGTTTACGGAACCATAAATACGGAAATTCTGAATCCATTTATTGCTAACATTAAAGGTATAGCCTAAAGTTACATTGTCGATTTTCCAATAATCCCCATCCTCTACATAGTAGCTTACATACTGTAACTCCTGGTCATAGGCTAACGGTCGTTTACCATATACATCTTCAAAAGCTTTTCTTAACACGTTTCCGCGTGACATCATTACCGGAGCGGCATACTGTAATGCCGGTATATTGAGTACCTGAAAGTCAAATGCCCCACGCATGGTAATGCCCAGGTCGAAATTCTTGAAATGAATGGAGTTGTTCCAATTCAGATAATATTTAGGAAGACCGTTGCCAATAACTTTTTTATCGTTCGGCTGTTGTTGAGAAATAGGTTTTGGATTACCATCCTCGCCTTCAATGATCCAGTGACCGTCATCATCAATATCAATGGTTTTATAGCCATAAAAATTTCCGATAGGCTTACCTTCTTCCAACCTGTGTGTGGGTTGCTGTAAAGGTTCACCCGTGCCACCACGATCTTCCCATCCTTTCGATATGAACTTATCATCGGAAAGGGAAATCAGCTTATTGTTGTTTGTCGAAAAATTCAGATTAGTATCCCAACGGAGATCTTTAGACATTACCGGCGTCGCTCTTAAAGCGATCTCGATACCTCTGTTTTCCATTTTTCCTGCATTGGCATACATACTGTTGAAGATGTACGGGGGTGAAGGTACTTCATAAGCCCAAAGAAGGTCTTTTGTATAACGGTAGTAATAGTCAATACTACCTCCTAACCGCTCATTGAAGAACCCAAAGTCGACACCTATATTGGTTTCTTCTTTCTTTTCCCAACGCAAATTAGGATTGGCGTTTTCGTTAGGCCTGATAGATTTGATCCAACTTCCATTATAATAGATATAATCATCAAAATTTAATGTATTCAATGAACGGTAAGGATCACCCGGTTCATTTCCCGTGATACCAAAACCCGCTCTCAACTTCAGTGTGCTGAGCAGAGTATTGTTTTCCAAAAATCCTTCGCCTAAAATATTCCATGCTCCTGATACAGATGGAAAAGTTCCCCATTTATGGTTAGCCCCGAACTTTGTCGATCCTTCATAACGGACAGAAGCTGCAAATATATATTTCCCTTTATAGTTATAATTGATACGCCCGAAATAACTGATCAACTTATTTTCAGTCTGCTCCGAATTCATATTCGCACGTCCATCCCGCAATGCTTGTCCATTCTGCATGGCGTTATAAGTATAATCATCTGAAGGATATATCCAGTTTTGCATCCAATAGTTCTGATAATTACGTTTCAACCATGTGTAACCTCCCAGTAAGGTTAAATTATGGTCCCGGGCAATTGTCGTATTATATTGTGCCGTTAGTTCGGATTGGTCATTGATTGTACGCGTAGTACCCCTGGATGAGAAACCATTTCGATTATCTTTTACAGTAGAGAGGTGTTTCTGGGTTTCATAATAGCCACGTACCTGATTATAGGCAACACGGGAAACAAGATACTTTATTTCAAGACCGGTTATCGGCATAAGACTGATAGCAGAATGCATACGTAAGGTGGTTGCCTGGTTTTTACCTTCGGTTTCATAGAGTAAAGCCAATGGATTGGAATAATCTGTTTTGGATGGACTTTGGAACCAATTGCCATTCTCATCCTTAATAGGATCTGCCGGGCTAAAGTTCAAAGCATTGCGATAGACAGCAGTATTAAAACTACCACCGTCTCCGCCCGAATGATATTCCTGCATGTATCCACTCAGGCCCCCGTTTATGCGCAGGATATCATCAAACATCCGATGGGTGATCTCAATCCGCGGATAGATCATTTTATTATCGGAACGTTTTATAATCCCTTCCAGTCCGCGATATTCAAAGCTTGCCGTATAGTTGGTATTACGGCTTCCTCCCCGCAAGCTGATATTATACACCTGAGAAATAGGTGTCTGCAGGATTTCATCCATCCAATCCGTGCGCCCACCATTATCCTGGGCACCAGGTACTCCTTTCGCCACTTTGTCCATATATTCGTCGTAAGTCATAAAAGGAAGTTTCCGAGTAATCTGCTGGGTTGAAATGTAACTGTTTACATCTACCGTAGTTGGTATGTCTCCGCGTACATTCTTTGTAGTAATGATGATTACACCGTTTGTCCCACGCGTGCCATAAATAGCTGCAGCAGAACCGTCTTTCAGTACATCGATCTGTTCGATCTCATCCGGAGAGATGGAGTTCAATTCACCTGGTACGCCGTCGATAATGATTAACGGGCTCATAGATGAAGTAAGTGTGGTGGTACCACGAAGAATAATCTGAGAGGTACTCGTAGGATCGGCACTTGGGGAAACAATAGCTAAACCGGGCACTTGTCCACGAATCAACTGAGCGGCATCGGGGGCCGGGACTTTTACAAAATCTTCAGACCTTACACTGGTTATGGCACTTGCCACTTCCCCTTTCCTCTGTGTGCCATACCCCACAACTACTAACTCCTCCAAAGCCTGGGTATCTTCCTGCAAAACGATCTCAAAGAAAGATTTGTTGTCCGTGTTAATATCCTGTGCTAAATAACCGATATAGGAAATTTGAAGTACCGCATCGTTTTCAATGTTCAGTGCGAAATTTCCATCGATATCGGTAACGGTTCCGTTGGTTGTTCCTTTTTCCACAATATTGGCACCTATTATTGGCTCGCCATTTTGGTCTATAATTTTTCCGGTAATTTGTTTCTTCTGTTGTTGGATGATTAATTCGGAAACAATTTCTTCAATTTCTTTAGGAATAATCTTTGTATCATCACGATAAATAACCACTTGATTATCTAATATTCTGTATTTTAAATCCGTATTGGATAGAATATTATCCAGAATTTCATTGATGTCCTGGGAATTGGCTGTAAGATCGACCTTTTTATTGATGATCTTTTTGGCATTTCCCGCGAAAATAAACCGGAAATCGCTCTTCTTTTCAATCTCTTCGCAAATCCCCTTGATGGAGGTGGATTTCAGATTGAGTGTCAGTTCAACTCCTTGTGAATAACCGGTAGCGGCTTGCGAAAAGAGGATGCCGAAAAACAGCAGGAATAAGGTTATTCTCATGATTTTTAGAGCATGTTTGAAATTATTGACAGGTTTTCCCCTTTCAATAGAATATTTATTCATATTTTTGTATGATTTTAATTATTGATATACAAGGTAATTAGAATTATCCTGTCGGACGGTATTTGCACTACCGTTCGACTTTTTTCTGCCGGTTGGCAGATTCTCTTTTAGTTTTTCACTTTATTTATCCATAGGCATATCTGTTTTTAATGGTTAGTTATTCTTTATAGATATATATCAGTTTGTCTTCTCTTTTATATTTTGTGGCGGAAATCAGCGTAAGGGCTGTCATCACATTGTCCAGATTGTCCGATAGGATGATCTTTCCGGTACATGTGAGTCCATGGAGAGAAACATCTTCTCCATAGTTGAATGAAAAGTTGTAATATCTTTCTATCTGTTTGAGGGCCTCGGTGATAGGAGTATCTTCAAATATGAGATATCCCTCTTTCCAACTGACAAAGCTGCGGGCATCTACTTTTCGTTTCTCAAATGTGCCATCATTATTGTATGTTGCCTGTTCATCGGGAGATAAAAGAATTTCTTCCCTGTTCGTCGTTTGCAAGCCAATGCTCCCCTCTACGAGAACAACAGACGAAGCAGATTCTGCGTAGGAAGATACATTGAATTTGGTACCGTACACTTTTACGTCATAGCCGGATGTGTGTACATAAAACGATTTATTCTTATCGGGAGTTACCTCTATATACATTTCACCGGTGATGAATACTTCGCGTCTCTCCCCTGAGAAGGTAGAAGGAAATTCCAGAGAAGAGCCGGAGTTCAGCCATACCTGCGTTCCATCGGACAATACGATTTTCGATCTTTTCCCATAAGGCACGACCAGTTTATTCATTGTGTGTTGTTCAATGGAAATCTCCTCATCTTCTTCGTTTTCACTCCTTATCTGGGCAGTTTTATTGCCATCTAAATGGATATCCACATTATTTTGAAAAGAAGTAGTTCTGTTGCCGGAAATAAACAAAATATCTTCCGATTCCAGTTCGCTCCCTACAATATAGTCTGCTGAAGGAACCAGTTCGTCCCCAGAGTGATCCATCTCTTTTTGGAGATATAATACAGACAGCACTAATATGGCAGCGCATGCGGCTGCAACATATGCAAAACGACGGATCTTACGCTTACGGTTATAGGTATTGAGCGATTGCTCCAAACGGTATATCGCTTCCTTTTTCTTTTCCTGCGGCATCTTCAATGACGATACATTTATATTTCGGAAATGCTTTTCTGCCAGCTGTATATTATCCCTCTCACCGGGGTGTTGCCGTAGGTACTCTTGCCAGTATGCATTCAGTTCATCCGTAGGAAATAACTTCCATTCAATGAATTTCTCATCTTTCAGGAACCGGATAAAGCTATTGTCGTCTGTTTTTAATCGCATAGATACTCATCGAATTTTTTTCCTTTTTACAGGATGTCTATATAATTAAGACGAATATCAAGTGAAAACATCATCACTTTTTTAAAGAAAAATCAAATTTGGATGGAATTTAACTAAAGCAAGGTTATTTTTGAGGTATTCTTTTTATCGATTCTATTCTATTCTGGGATTCTGGCGATTATCCCAACTTATTCCATTATTATTCCATAAGAAAAAAATTGGAACAAAATAAAGAGAAGATTGTTAACTATATAGAAGCTAATGAATGAAATTTGGCAGTATCTATAGTGAAAGCAACTAAAGAAAAAATATCATCAGACAAAAGCCGATTTGTTGGCCATTATTACCACCTAAAATCATTTGATTTACGAAAGTTGAATTTTTAATACAATAAATTATGGAAACATTATTAAAAGAAGTTGAAAGAGGAGTGAAAAACTGGTATCTTCCGCTCCTCGCGGGGATCATTTTTGTTGCTGTTGGAATTTGGTGTATTTTCTCCCCCGTCACCTCCTATCTGGCATTATCTATTGTTTTTGCCATAGGATTCTTTTTCAGTGGAGTTTTTGAAACTTTCTTCGCTATTGCGAATAAATCGGAAAGATGGGGCTGGTCATTGGCCATAGGAATTATGAGTATCATCCTGGGTCTACTGTTGATATTCAATCCGGTCTTGTCGGCAGCGACCCTTTCGTTTTATGTCGGTTTTATGCTGCTCTTTTATTCTGTGACCGGTATCAGTATCGCATGGAGGATAAAAGATTATTATAATGTGGGATGGCAAACATTGTTGGTAGTCGCTATCCTTGGGGTGATTCTATCATTGATCATGCTCTTCAATCCTGCTTTTGCCGGCATATCCATTGTTGTATGGACTGCTTTTACTTTTATTGTAATGGGATTCTTCAGGATCTATATAGCTTTCCGGTTGAGGAAAGTAAAAAAGGTACTCAAGAATGCTGAATAACCGGTTTTTAATTAATTACCAATAGGAGCAAGGCGATCGTCAGGGAAGATTCTTTCAATCTGGCGATCGATTTGCTTATGAGGTTTCGGCAGGCAGCTACTGATATCTGCATGATTTCAGCAATTTCTTCGTAACTCTGTTCCTTGATATAACGCAGGTAGACGATTTCCCGCTGGCGGTCGGTCAGCCGGCTTAGTACGTTTTCTACCTTTTGCCGTATCTCCTCTACATCTTCTTCCATGATTAGTTTATCCTCTATGGTTACATGTAACTGAAAAGGAAGTACCTCCTGTTCATTGTCTGTCCCGATAAAGTGGGTGGTGTTTTCCCTGTTAATCCGTTTTATATCGATCAACCTGTTCCTTAATGACCTGAAAAGATAGGATTTTAAATTATTTATTTCATTCAAAGAGGAATGATGGGTACATAATTTGTAAAAAACATCATGAATGGCATCCATCGCGGTCTGTTCATCAAAACCCAAATGTAATGCGTACGAATAGAGTGTATCCATGTATTCGTTATAAATAGAAGCGATATTTGGAAATTGAATCATTCTATTTTGGGTCTTGAGTGGGAATGCAAGTGCAAAATAATGAAAAAATAAAAGAAAAAAGAAATATATTCATGGAAAACAAAAAAATAAACATTTCTCGTTACAAAATAAATTGTGTAGATTTGTGCAAGAAAGGAGATGTAGAACATGGGTAATAACAAAGTAATAGCCACTATTGAGAACAACCTTATATGACCCCATTCCTATATAAAACAGCGGAACTGTTTTATTCGCATTACGGCAACGAACTGTACCGGTATACGTTTGTATTCCCGAACCGGCGTGCCGGGTTTTTCTTCCAGAAATACCTTGCGGAGATTGCCGCTAAGCCGCTTTTTTCTCCTTCTATAGTGACCATCCAGGAACTATTTGCCTCTCTTTCACCCTACCGGCCGGCAGATAAGATTAAAATGCTGGTGATGCTCTACGACTATTTCGGAAAAGTCAGTGGTTCCGATGAGTCGTTCGACGATTTCCTCTACTGGGGGGAGATGCTGCTGAACGATTTTAATGATGTGGACAAGTACATGGCAGATGCTAAACAACTGTTCCGCAATGTGCAGGATCTCCGGTCGATGGATGATGACCTGACTCATCTTACCGAAAAACAGATAGAAGCCATCCGACGTTTCTGGACCAACTTTATGCCGGTAGGGGAGAGCGAAACCAAGAAAAAATTTCAGGAGACATGGCAGATATTATATGAGCTTTATTCCTCTTTCCGGGCAGGATTACAGGAAAAAGGACTTGCTTATGAGGGTATGTTGTTCCGTGAGGTGGCGGAGCGCGCCAGGACAGGGGATTTGGATTACACGGTAAATGAGATTGGTTTGGGAAGAGAGGGAATTCCGGATAGACGGGAAAAACGAGAAGGCCTGCAATCGGAATGCTATATATTTGTCGGATTGAACGCACTCACCCCGGCAGAAACGGTATTGCTCGAACATTTGAAAAACCGGGGGATTGCCGATTTCTACTGGGATTATGAGTCACCGCAGGTAAAAGACAGCCAGAACCGTGCATCGTTATGGGTAAATGAAAACCTGCGGAGGTTTCCTTCCCGATTCATAATACAGGATGAGGAGGATGATGGGGCGAAGACAAGTATAGAAGTAGTTGGAATTCCCTCCGGAGTAGGCCAGGCCAAACATGTTACGCAGATCCTCTCCAGGTTGATTGAGTCTGGAGATATTTCCGACCCGGAGGAAGCGATCAATACAGCCATTGTTCTGCCGGAAGAGGGTTTGTTGTTACCGGTGCTTTATTCTATTCCCGGAGAAGTAGGGAAGATAAATGTGACCATGGGATACGGGCTCTCCTATTCTTCGATTTCTGCATTGATGGAGCATATAGCCGCCTTGCAACGTAACATACGCGAATCGGACGGACAAATGATGTTTTATCACCGGGATGTGTTATTGATCCTGAATCATCCATTGGTATACAACTCAGCCAAAGAGGAAGCCGCCGCACTAAAAACATATATCCTTACCAATAACCGGATAGTGGTGTCGCAAGCGGAATTTCCACCATATCCCCTGTTCCGGATGATTTTCCGGCCGTTGACCGGTTGGCGTGATATTTTTGAGTACATAAAAAATATCCTCACTTTTATCTATGGTATCCTGACAGCTGAGAAATATGATGTTGAAGTAATGGACGAAAGTGTTCGTCTGGCATATCCGAAACAAGAAAGAGAGGCGGCCGACAGTACTCGCCCGGCAGACATGGCGCAAGGGACAGGTATCGGCAGCGAGGAAGACAAGGAACATGGCTCTCAGGCAGTGGATCTGGAACGGGAGTTCATCGTGCAATATCATAAAACCGTGACCCGTTTGCAGGACACGCTTCACAGTGCGAAAAACATGTCGACGGATACCTGTTTCCGGCTGTTGAAAAAATTGGCACATTCCATCAGCGTGGCATTCAGCGGCGAACCGCTCTCCGGATTACAGGTCATGGGTGTATTGGAAACGCGTGCGATCGATTTCGAAAACCTGATTATCCTCTCGATGAATGAAGGCGTCTTCCCCTTGAAAGATCCGGTCAATTCTTTTATTCCTTTCACTTTGCGCAAAGGATTCGGATTACCGGTATATGAGCATCAGGACAGTATCTATGCGTACCATTTTTACCGGATGATCAGCCGGGCCAAGCGGGTGTTTATGCTGTACGATACACGCACCGAAGAGATGCAGACCGGTGAAGTGAGCCGCTATTTCTACCAGTTAAAGTATCTCTATTCGGATTATTTTGATATTTCGGAACGGGTGGTAGCGTATGATGTGGCGGCACCTGAAATATTGCCTGTATCGGTACCCAAGACACCGGAAGTATTGCGGAAATTAGATGCGTTCAGGCGGGGGGGGGAGTCCTTTCTTTCGGCCTCGCTCATCAACAATTACATCAATTGCGCCCTGCAGTTCTACTTTACCGCGGTGGAAGGCCTCTATGAAGAAGATGAAGTGCGGGAGTCCGTGGAGTCGGATTTGTTCGGTTCAATCTTCCACAAATTGATGGAAAAGATTTACAGCCGATATAAAAACAAAACGGTCACACCCGATGTGCTGACATCGATTGCGAAGGATGATGTGTTGTTGACGAAGCTTCTTGAAGAAGCATTCGCCGAGCATTATTTCAAACGGAAAGATGACCCCCGCCCTTTGATGGGGCAGCATTACCTGATCGGAGAAATCCTTCGCAGTTATGTAAAACAGACCCTGGAAACCGACAAGCAGTTTGCCCCTTTTGAGTTTGTGGGGGCGGAATATCGTTTCGGACAAGAGACACCATACCGTGTAAACGATGAACTTTCAGTCAACTTCAAGGGGATTATAGACCGGATCGATAGGGTGGGGGATAGCTACCGTATCATCGACTATAAGACCGGGACGGGAACGACAGATTTCAAGCAGGTTGCCGATCTGTTCGACGGATCGAAACCGAACCGGGCGTATCAAATTCTACAGGTGTTCGTATATGCATTGTTTTATGCCCGGGAATATCCTGGTGTGCAATTATCACCGGCCATTTATTACCTGCGCTCCATTTTTAATGATCCTTCAGCAGCTGTCACTTGTAACAAACGGCCTGTTACTGATATATCTGTTTTTATGGACGAATTCCAGTCGCTATTCAATGATTCCCTTGCGGAGATCTTCAATCCCGAAATCCCGTTTGCCCAGACAAAAAATACGAAAAACTGCCAATGGTGCGCCTTTAAGGAGATTTGTAACAGATGAATGCAGGATAACTTTCAATGCACAGTTCGGAAAAATCCAATATGCAATTCGGAAAAATCGTCGATTATATAATCCGCACCGGCGTCCTGCAAGGTGTGAGCGTCAAATGACGTCGTCAATCCGGCTACCCGGCATCCAGCCGCCTTTCCGGCAACGATACCGTTGATAGAGTCTTCGATAATGAGGGTCGATCTGTGATCAGCATCTAAATTTTCCAATGCCAGGAGATAAGGCTCCGGGTCGGGTTTATGCTTTTGGGTATCCTCTTCCGTAATAATAAGATCGAAAAAAGAAGTCAGATTCAATAGAGTGTCCACTTTTCTCACGGTGAAGAGTGAGGAGGAAGTAACCAGAGCGGTTTGCAGCTTCATGGTTTTTACTTTTTGAATAAAATCCGTAAAACCCTTTACATACTCCATTTCATTCAGGAGCCCCTCAAAAAAAGCATTTTTCTCTTCCAGCAACTCTTCTAAAGGGTGAGTATTGTCCATGTTTTCATATACATACCGGAAGAATGACTCATCCGATCGTCCCACATAGTCGTTTAGAAACGTTTGTGAATATTCGATGCCATGCTGTTCCAAAGTGAGACCCATAGCGCGGAGGTGCAGCTTTTCCGAATCGATCACCACACCATCCATGTCAAATAAAATAGTCTTTAATTGTAGCTTCTCCATAATGACAGAACCCCAATCCGGTAATATAGCCGACAGGCGACTTTGCCTTAGCGGAGATAGACTGCCACAAACAGGGCCAGCGGCTTTTCCCCTTTGCTTAGTGTCAGCGTATCATTTTGCAGGGTGTAGTTATCACATAATTGGAACATATCTAAGTATTCAGCCTCGTAGTCAATGCCGATACAAGCCATCCGGGTGGTCGCAAATGGAGTGAAATGGATGCTGTGCTCCTCTTCCGAAAGGGAATAGCTTCCGTTCATGCTGTTGCATCCCGTACTTCCTATGACCCGGTTGTCATCGTTTTTCAGGATAAAATGAGCTTCCCGGGCTTGGCCTTCAGTAGCAAAAGTGATCTCTTTTCCATTGAGTTCTATCAGTTTCCAGTATTTTTCGGTGATGACATTGTCGATGTCTATTTTCCGGAATAGATAAGTATCGGGTGGAAGGGTACTTTCAATCGGGTTTCCTTCGATGTCGAGGGAAATCAGTTGATTTTCGCCCACCTTAAACCAACTGTCTGCATCGCCGGAAGAAGTGGCACTGGTCAGTCTGATCCTGCTTCCCGCTTCATCCCATTCGAAGCGGCCGTTATCGGTAAAACGGTTATCCCCTTTTCCCAGATAGGTCATCACTCTTTCGTATGTGAGGTCTTCCTTTAACCGGAGTTCTATCACTATTCCTTCACAATCGGCACAAGGTAGTGTTCCCTTGTATACTCCTGCCCAATCCAGTGAATTGCGGCTGTTGTGGGCTGGGTCGGCTACTTCTGTCCCGTCCTTGGGATTGGGAGTATTGCTGCCACGCTTGCCCGTATTGCATGCGCTAAGTGATACTATTAATATGCATGCCAGAATAATACTTTTTCTCATAGTTTCGTGTTAATTATTTGGTTGATTATTATGTCTTACCGTTTTGTATATAAGCAGGATAGCAGTGAGAAGCATGATGATCAGCGCTGTAAATGCTATGCCGTCTGTTACCTTGATACTTTGTGGGTCGAAACGGAATTCCACCGTATGCTGTCCTGCCGGAATAGGGAGTGCCCGCAGGGTGTAGTTGGCCCGCAGCATTTCAGCCGGTTGCCCGTCAATAGTGATTTTCCATCCCCTGGGATAGTAAATTTCGGAGAAAATGGCCAATTCGTCTTTTTTCGCATTTGCCGTGTAGGTCACAAAGTCGGAATCGTAGTCGGTGAGTTGGATGGTGGATGCCGAATCGACCGGCGCCGGCCGAAAGCCACCCAGTAGCGCCTCATATTTTTTATCGGCTACTGCTTCTTTCCGGAGATCGATAGCACCTAATGCATCGATTTCTTCATCGGCATTTTCCACAAAACGGATATTGTCTACAAACCATGCGTTACCCATCGTGTACGGATTTTCCAATGGAATGGTGCTACCGTCCTGTGCCGGCATAATGATCCATTTAGCATTGAGCATATTCAACACCTTGAACTGATCGCCATTCAACGAGTCCATTTCACCTTGTGCCTGGATAATTCCTTGCTGCAAAGCCATCATTTCGGTTCGGAGATGTATATCGATCATATCCTGATAGCGGCGTAGTTTTGCTGCATGGTATCCGCCTATCACTTTATGGTGGTAAGGCGTAATACCGTCGTCAAAAGTATTGGTGGCCATATTCAATACCCGGTAATATTTCGTGCTATCCTGAAGTATATGCTGATCTGTAGGCGATTGGACAAATAGTTGTTGTTGATTGTTTTCCGGCACGAAATCATTATCGTTCAGGTAGCGTTTATTCACATCCCACATGTCTACCAGGCAAAGCAACAGGATTCCCGCTATAGTCCATTCTGCTTTTATCTTTTTGTTGATGAACAACCAAAGAAGAATACCTCCGATGGCAATAATAAAAAAGCTGCGCCAGGCATCTGCCGTGAAGATGGCAAGACGCATATCGGTGAGGTTGGCGATCACCGCCTGAATATGTTCGGGGGGCAGTGTCTGTAATGCCTGCATTTCCTGGGCGGAGATAAAAGACGAGAAAAAAAGTTTGGGGGCAAGGGCGAATAATAGTGCTATTCCGCCAGTTATGCCAAGGCTGATATAGAGTTGTTGTATGTTATTCTTTATTATTTCCGGTTTTTGGATCAGTTCTTTTACTGCCAACACGGCTAACAAGGGGATACAAAATTCAGCAATAACCAGGATTGAGGAGACTGCCCGGAATTTATTGTACATCGGTATCCAATCGATAAAAAAGTCGGTCAACCCCATGAAGTTCTTTCCCCAGGAGAGCAGGATTGATAAGAGCGTGCCGGCCAACAGTGCCCATTTCAACGGCCCTTTCACAATAAAAAGGCCCAGTACGAAAAGAGCCAACACAAAGGCGCCTACATAGACTGGCCCGGCTGTAAAGGGTTGTTCTCCCCAGTACTGCCCGATCTGTTGATAAAGTTGCCGGTATTCAGGACGGGCTTTACTCATTGCCCTTTCGTTTTCGGCGATTCTCGCGGCAGAAGTTCCTCCTTTGGTATTAGGTACCAGTAATGTCCATGTTTCACCGATACCGTAGCTCCAGGCGGTAATGTAATCGCGTTCCAGTCCATCCCCGGTTTTATTCTCTTCTCCATGATGGGCCAATTCCGATTTACCCCGCATGGTCTCTTTTGAGTATTCGTAAGTATGATAAAGGTTACTTGCATTGGCAGCAATGCCGATAATCCCTGCCACCAATAAAACCGCAGTCGACTTTACAAAAGCGGGTAATTCCTTCTTTTGAATGGCCTCAACAAGGAATCCAATCGCGATGAAGAGCATGACGAACAGGAAATAGTAGGTCATTTGCAGGTGATTGGAAGATATCTGGAAAGCGACGAAGAGCATAAAAATCAGTCCGCCCAGAAGGTATTTCTTCCGGTAGATATAAATCATACCGGCGATAGTCGGCGGGATATAGGCAAGGGTGACAAATTTCCAGATATGTCCTGCCGCAATAAGGATGAAAAAGTAGGATGAGAAAGCCCAGATAACGGCTCCCAATGCGCTCAGCAGGGGGGATGCCTTCAAGGCGCGCATGAGGATGTAAAATCCGAGGAGCATGATAAATACCAGGCTTACGTAGTTCGGAAGGAAGAGGGTATAGGCTTTTTTGACCGCATCCTGCGGTTTGGATGAATCATACGTCGGGCTCATTTGGTAGGAAGGCATTCCACTGAACATGGAGAGGTTCCACCTTGTACGTTTTCCATCGTGGCGCTCCATATAGTCCCTTTGCTCCTGGCCCTGTCCGATAGCGGCCAGAGAATCGCTTTGGGCGATTACACGCCCTTCAGTCACTGCCGAGGAGAAATAGATAAATGAGATCAGGATGAATCCCGCAATCACGATCAGGTCGGGTAATATCTTTTTTAAATCAAAAGAATTCTTCATAGGGAAATATTTGTTTCTTTGGATCAACGTTGAATGGTTGAACCGTTGAATGGTTAAATCATTAAACCGATTGTTGTTTGAACCACAAAATTAACAGATTATTCCATGAAAACCTTATTTTCGTGATAATTCTTTGAGGTAGCCTAAACGACCTGGCTCCCTGGCAGTACTTCTTTTGTCGGAGCGACTAAAGCGAGGCTTCCGTCGGCATTCTCAGCCGAAAGGATCATACCTTCAGAGAGCAAACCTCTCATTTTTCTTGGCTCGAGGTTGGCGATAAAGCATACCTGTTTACCGACCAGCTCTTCAGGATTGGGATAATGAGCGGCAATACCGGAAAGGATGGTCCGTTTCTTCAGGCCGTCATCAAGCAGAAACCGGAGCAGTTTATCAGTCTTGGGAACTTTCTCACATTCCAGTACAGTGGCTACACGGATATCCAGTTTTTCGAACGTGTCAAACTGGATAGTGTCTTTTATAGGTTTCGCCTTGTGTTCTTTGGCCTCATTGGCTTTTTTTGTGTCGAGCAATTTCTGTACCTGTTTTTCAATTACTTCGTCTTCGATCTTGTCAAACAGTAGTTCCGAATTTCCCAGTGAATGTCCTTCAGGAAGCAAGTCGAAACTACCTAAATCGTCCCATCCCAAATGATCTGTATTAATGAAATTCCTGATCTTTGCTGAAGAGAAAGGCAGGAACGGTTCAAAGACAATGGCGAGGTTGGCCGTGATCTGCAGTGCGATGTTGAGGATGGTGGCAGTCCGCTCCATATCGGTTTTGGCTGTTTTCCAAGGCTCTGAGTCGGCCAGATATTTATTGCCTATACGGGCGAGGTTCATCGCCTCTTTTTGCGCTTCCCTGAAATGGTAGTTTTCGAGATTGTATTCCACAGCCGCTTTTACTTTCCCTGCTTCGGCCATTGTTTCACGATCATATTCGGTCAGTTCCCCAAGTGATGGCACTTTATTATTGAAATACTTTTGGGTGAGCACCAATGCGCGGTTCACAAAGTTTCCCAGCACGGCTACAAGTTCGTTGTTGTTGCGGGCCTGAAAATCTTTCCATGTGAAGTCGTTGTCTTTGGTCTCCGGTGCATTGGCCGTGAGTACGTAACGAAGTATATCCTGTTTGCCCGGGAATTCTTCCAGGTACTCATGAAGCCAGACCGCCCAGTTGCGGGAAGTGGAGATCTTATCGTTTTCGAGGTTGAGAAACTCATTGGCCGGAACGTTGTCCGGCAGGATGAAAGAACCTTCAGCTTTCAGCATGGCAGGGAAGACGATGCAGTGGAACACAATATTGTCTTTGCCGATAAAGTGTACCAGTTTGGTTTCTTCATCTTTCCACCATTTCTCCCAGGTATCGGGCAGTAATTCTTTGGTGTTTGAAATGTATCCTATGGGTGCATCGAACCATACATAGAGCACTTTACCTTCGGCGCCTTCCACCGGTACCGGTACACCCCAGTCGAGGTCACGGCTTACGGCACGTGGTTGTAACCCCAGATCGAGCCATGATTTACACTGGCCATAGACGTTTGTCTTCCACTCTTTGTGATCTTCCAGGATCCATTGGCGCAGCCATGCTTCATGTTTGTCCAAAGGAAGGTACCAGTGTTTGGTCTTCCGCATCACAGGCTTGCTGCCACTGAGTGTTGATTTCGGGTTGATGAGATCCGAAGGGCTGAGAGAAGTACCACATTGTTCACACTGGTCACCGTATGCTTTCTCGTTCCCACAATGGGGACATGTGCCGGTAATATATCGGTCGGCAAGGAACTGTCCGGCTTCTTCATCATAATATTGCTCACTTTCCTGCTCCGTGAATTCGTTCTTGTCATAGAGGGTACGGAAAAAATCGGAGGCGGTTTTCTTGTGTATTTCCGACGTGGTGCGGGAATAAATATCGAATGTAATGCCAAATTCTTCGAACGATTTCTTGATCAGTGTATGGTAGCGGTCCACGATATCCTGGGGTGTAACTCCCTCGTTACGGGCTTTGATGGTGATAGGAATTCCATGTTCGTCGGAACCACCGATAAAAAGGACCTCTTCTCCTTTCAGGCGCAGGTAACGGGCATAAATATCGGCAGGGACATATACCCCGGCCAGGTGGCCGATATGTACCGGACCGTTTGCATATGGTAATGCTGATGTGATAAGTGTACGTTTAAATTGTTTTGACATATTTGAATTTCAAGTTACGGGCAAACTAATACCTCTCTGTTTGGTGATGCAAATTTACATGATTTTTTTGAAACTTACCCGGTTCAGTAGTTATTCGGTAGTTATTCGGTAGTTATTCAGTTGTAAGCAGTGGTAATTGAATTATCCCGCAAAGCGGGAAATAACAGCGAAGCTGAATAACGCGAAGCGAATAACGGCGAAGCCGAATAACAATAGAATTGGCGAAGCACAAATAAGGTCAGACTTTTTCTCCCGGATGCTCTTTCTTGAAACCAATCCAATAATCTTTAATGGTCGATTTTACCTCTTTGTGCAAAATTAGCAGTCCGATCAGGTTGGGAACCGTCATAAAGGCGATGGTGATCAGCGATAGATTCCAGATAATAGTCGTATCGGTAAAGGAAGCCAGGAAAAATCCCAGTACAAAGATAATCCGATAGACCACTATATATTTAGCCCCAACCAGATAAGTAACGCTCCTGTCTCCGTAATACGACCATGCGATAGCGGTGGAGAAAGCAAACAGGAGTAATGCGATAGCCACAATATATTGGCCGGCGTTGCCCAGGACACTCTTCGTGAAAGCTGCGGCGGAAAGAGGGGCACTATGAATAAGGGAATTACCGTTGAAAGTTAAATTACCCGACCGGTCAGTTATCTTGCCATTAGTGACCTGAATCTCTCCCGAGAATAGATTGCCATTTTTTCGAATTTCAATATTTTCTGCCAATGAACGGGCATGGAGGACAGAGATCTTATCCATTATTTTTCCTTCTTCTATCTGTATCACACCTGTGAAGAGAGGTGCTTTCTGCTTATTGTTCAGATGATTCTTGAGTGCTGTTATGTTATCTTTATCTTGTGGGTGATAATAACCTTCCAGAATTTCGATATCGGTCTGTTGGAATTGATTGGGAAGTTTCTCGTTCCATACTCCCGACGATAAGAGTACCATTCCTGTGAGGAAACAGATAATAATGGTATCGATGAAAGGTTCCAGGATGGCAACCATCCCTTCCGAAACCGGTTCGTGTGCCTTGGCGGCAGCATGGGCTATAGGTGCCGAACCCTGTCCTGCTTCATTGGAGAATAGTCCCCTGTTCACACCATTGTTAAAAGCGAAAGCGAATCCGGCTCCGAGAAATCCCCCTACCGCCGATGTGCCGGTGAAAATATTACTGAATATAGAAACAAAGGAAGGAATAATATTTTGATAATTGGAGATAATAACGGCTATAGCTCCCGCAAAATAGATAATCGCCATAAAAGGAACCAGTTTTTCAGTAACCTGAGCTATCCGCTTGATACCACCAATAATGATTAAGGCCAGTAAAACAGATAATACGGCGCCTGTTACCATATGTTGTATGCCGAAAGTGGCAAACATGGCATTGGAGATGCTGTTGACCTGAGGCAGACTGCCTGTCCCGAACGAAGATAAAATGGTAGCTATGGCGAAAAAGCCACCTATCCAGTATCCCGTTTTGATTTGTTTCCCGTTTTTCAGATTGATGTTCAATCGTTTCTTCATGTAATACATAGGGCCACCGGCCACCATCCCTTTTTCATCGAAATCCCTGTATTTATGGGATAAGGTTACTTCCACGAATTTGGTACACATCCCTAAAAATGCAGTCATTAACATCCAGAACAAGGCTGCCGGCCCTCCCAGATGTACTGCCAGTGCTACTCCGGCAATATTTCCGGTACCTACTGTTCCCGAAAGCGCAGTTGCCAGTGCCTGGAAATGGGATGTATCACCTTTGTCTGTCTTTTTATCATATTTTCCTCTTACAATACGAATAGCATGTGAAAAGTACCTGATCTGTGGAAATTTCAGGTAGAATGTAAAAAAAATACCTGTCCCCAGAAGTAAAAAGACAAACCAGTTATTTCCGGCAATATATTGATGTATAAAGAGGAAGAATTCGTTGAGTTGCTGCATAAAACTAAATTATGTAGAGGAATAACCTATAAATTGAGTTTACAAATATAGTTATTCATTTAAAAAAACAAACATTTATATAAAAAAGATTACTATTATATTTTTACCCAAACTTTATTATATTTGTCTTATCTTTGATGTCATTTCTTACTAAATGCAATATAATTACTTTATCATGGACAGACGAAATTTTTTAAAGAAATCCGCTATTTCAGCCACTGGTTTAAGTCTGGCACCCTTAATGGGGAAATCTTATTCTTCCGTTTTCGGACAATCATCCCCTGGCAATAAAATCAAAGTTGGGTTGATTGGCTGCCGTAACCAGGGATGGAGTAACCTGAAAGCTTTTCTTCAATATCCCGAGGTGGAGTGTATCTCCCTGTGTGATGTGGATGATGAGTGGCTCTATCAACGTGCCGCTGATTTGGAGGGGTTGACCGGAAAAAAAACACCCCAGTTGGTGAAGGACTGGCGAAAAGTGATCGATAACAAAGACGTGGATATGGTGATTATCGGAACCCCCGACCACTGGCATTGTCTGCAACTGATTGCCGCCTGCGAAGCAGGTAAGGATGTGTATGTAGAGAAACCGCTGGCCAATACCATAGAAGAATGCGACCTGATGGTGAAAGCTACCAGAAAGTATAACCGTATCGCACAAGTGGGGCAGTGGCAACGGAGCGATCCGCATTGGGACGAAGCCGCTGCTTATGTGCAAAGCGGGGAATTGGGCCGTGTGAGGACCGTAAAGGTATGGGCTTACCAGACCAGTAAATGGACATTGCCGGTAGTTCCCGACTCGGCTCCTCCTGCGGGAGTGGACTATGATATGTGGTTGGGACCGGCACCCAAACGCATCTTCAACCAGAACCGGTTCCACTACAATTTCCGCTTCTTCTGGGATTATGCCGGTGGATTGATGGCCGACTGGGGAGTGCATCTGCTGGATTATGCCATGAAGGGAATGAATGTGGGATTACCCTCGTATGTGTATGGGGCCGGAGGAAAGTATGGTTATCCGGATGATGCCATGGAAACGCCCGATACCCTGATGGTTACTTACAAATATCCGGATTTCAATATTATGTGGGATCATGCATGCGGTATCGGCACCGGCTTGTTCGGCCTACGGGAAGGAGTAGCCTTTTTTGGTGAGAACGGCACACTGATCCTTACCCGGCAGGGATGGGAAGTAGTGCCCGAGCAGGCTGTCAACAGCCGCAATTTTCCTTATTGCTATCCGTGCGATGACGAAAGAAAACCCAACACACTCCGGATGGAGGCGGTGGAGAAAAAGATGGGCGGGGGCAAAGGCCTCTATCTCCATGCGGGCAACATGCTCGATTGCATGCGCACGCGGAAACTCCCCAACGCCGATATCGCCATTGGCGCTGAAGTGGCCAAGCTCAGTCATTTGGGGAATATCTCCTGTCGTGTGGGAACGGCGCTGGATTGGGATAACGAAGCCGGAAAATTCGTAGGGAATGACGAGGCCAATCGGTTGATCAAAGCTAATTACCGGTCTCCCTGGAAGTTGCCGGTACTCTGATAAAAAACGCTCCGAAAGCAATATCACTTTCGGAGCGAATTTTTTTACATAGGTAAATATCTTTTAGAACTTATACACCCATTCGGCAAACGTATCTACCCAGCTCTTCAGAAATTTTTTTGTATCCTCGTTCTTCAGGTTGTTTTGCTCGTCAAACAGTTCCCATGAATTCCCGATATATGCTTCGGGTTGTTGCATCATATAGATGTTCAGGAATACCATAGGGTGGCGGAGTGCGAGATTGGCTCCTTCACCGGCCAGAGCTCCCATGGAACTACTCGCAATGGCGCCCGGTTTTCCACCCCATTTGCTTTGCCCATAGGGTCTTGACGCCACGTCAAGCGCATTTTTTATCACCCCGGAGAAAGTCCGGTTGTATTCGGGTGTAAAGAAAAGATATCCATCTGCTTCACCGATCTTTTTACGGAATTCGACCCATTCACCAGGAGGATTCTGATCCAGGTCTTCATTATAATGCGGTAATTGCCCTATCTCCACGATCTCCAGTTCAAGGGATTCCGGAGCCAATCTGATCACTTCGTTTGCCAACTTCCGGTTGACCGATTCTTTACGTAAGCTGCCTACCAAGACAGCTATTTTCTTTTTACTCATAATGCCTGTTTTTTTAATTGATTTGCAGATATGTATGTAAATATTTCATGAATAGTATTAACGCTTTTCTCACGGCTTTTGTTTGATCGTAAATATCGATAGGTTATTGGTTTTGTTTCCCGGATAATAACGGGGAGAAACAGTAAAAAATCGATTGTCAGGACCGGGCTTTGGATTATTTCCTGAAACGGGCGAAAAAAAGCTTCATCAGATCGGCGCAATCATCGGCCAGAATGCCGGAAGTAACGATGGTCTTGGGGTGGAGGAGATAAGGGGATATCTGTGTATAGCCTCTTTTTTCGTCCGAAGCCCCGTATACTACACGTGATATTTGTGCCCATCGCAATGCGCCAGCACACATAGGGCAGGGTTCTATGGTTACATAAAGGGTACAGTCGGTGAGGTATTTACCTCCCAGCATATTGGCCGCGGCGGTGATTGCCTGCATTTCGGCATGGGCCGTAACATCATTCAGTGTCTCGGTCAGATTATGTGCGCGGGTAATGATGCGATCGTTCACTACGACCACAGCACCCACAGGTACCTCTCCGTTTTCGAAAGCCTTGTGTGCTTCTCTCAAAGCCTGTTGCATAAAATATTGATCGTCAAACACCGCTATATCAATTACTAATTACCAATTACCATTTACTAATTACTGGCGAAGTCGCTATCGTACGAAGTGTAATCATCTCCTCATCTCATTCTCTTCGAACAGAGTAGGATAATCTTGTTCCATATTTTTCAGCACATGGTTGAGAACAGTTTCCCGAAACCACCTGGAACGGTTGGTAATTTTATACTTTTTCAGATAGAAATGAATCAGGTTGTATTCTTCATCACTGAGCATGAACACAGCCTTTTTTGTACGTGGCTTGATCTTACCCTGTGGTTTGTATTGCTTTGTTCTCATCCAATAACCATTGAAATTTCTACATGCGTTTTCCCTTTGCCAGTGCAAAAAAACAAAATATTTTCGATAAAAGGGGGTATTTACAGCGTAAAGTTGTATTTTTACAAGGTTTAAAAGCTGTTTTATATCAAATGAGATGGCCGAACACAATGAGTTGGGGCGAAAAGGTGAAGAAGCGGCGGTAGCTTGTCTTAAAAAGAAGGGACATCGTATTGTGGAGCGGAACTGGTCTTTTTCCGGTTACGAAATCGATATAGTGTCGGAAGATGAAGATTTTATTGTGTTTGTAGAGGTGAAAACGCGCACTTCAGATGTGTGGGGCGATCCGGACGATGCTGTCACTGAACAACGCATGCGGCGTATGATCCGGGCTGCCAGTCACTATCTGAAAATAAACCGTATCGATAAGCCGGCCCGTTTCGATATTGTTACGGTAATAGGAAATGAACGGCATTTCGAGCTGGAACATATTGAAGATGCGTTTTTGCCCTTTTTATAAAGAATAACCTTCGGCTGATATAATATGGCAGGAACGGCTCTAATTGTATGAAAAGGAATCGAATGAAGTATGAATATCGAGGAGCTTTTTGATTATTGTCAATCTATTCAGGGAGCGGAGGTAACCACTCCGTTCGATGAAGTTACCATTGTAATGAAAGTGATGGGGAAGATGTTCGCATTAATACCAACGGATGGGGACAGGTTTTCTATCAGCCTCAAATGCGATCCGGCAAAAGCCATCACATTGCGTGATAAATATGTATGCGTGGAAGAGGCTTATCATATGAACAAAATCTATTGGAATACTATTTATTTAGATGGGGATATGCCCGATGATGAACTCAGGGAATGGATCGATCATTCTGTGGCGGAGGTCATAAAGAAATTGCCAAAAAAGCAACAACAACAATATTTTCGATAAGCGAACACAGAAGAAAAACTTGTTTTTATTATGTTGAGCGTAGAAAATAACTAAGTTTACTTGAATATTTTCGATAAGCGAACGCAGAGGAAAAACTTGTTTTTACTATGCTAAGCGAAGAAAATAACTAAATTGACTTGAATATGGAACAGTTAAGTAAAGATCGGCGGATAATCCGGCGGGAAGAGGTTGAATCGACAAACCTTTATTTAAAACAGCTCGTTAGGAAAGAACACCTTGAAGAGGGATCAATGGTTATTGCCGATTTTCAGACCGTCGGACGGGGACAGATGGGGAATTCGTGGTTTTCTTCGAAAGGCAAAAATCTTTTATTCAGCCTGTTGATCTATCCTGAGGATATACCGGCCAACGAACAGTTCATTATTTCCCGGATTGCCTCACTGGCTGTGAAAAATACGCTGGATCAGTTTACCGACGATATTCGCATCAAATGGCCGAACGATATCTATTGGAAAGAACAGAAGATAGCAGGAATATTGATAGAGAATGATATTGATGGTAGATATATCACCAATTCGGTGATCGGGATCGGGATCAATATCAATGAACAGTCGTTTCCTCCTGACCTTTCCAATCCCGTTTCACTCAGGCAGATTACCGGTTCAATACAGGATCGGGACTATATCCTCGATGTTTTTCAGCAGGAGTTTTTCCTGCTTTATCGTGATTTACAGAAAGGAGAGGTCAAAGCCATTGAAGATGAGTATATACTTGATCTGTATCGCATAAACGGCTATTATTGGTATGAGGATAAAAACGGCAGGTTTATGGCGGAGATCGAAAATGTGCTTCCTTCCGGTCATCTGGTGTTGAAAGCAATGGATACTGAAGAAGAACGGAAGTACGCGTTCAAAGAAGTCTCTTTTGTTAATTGACTGGGGGATTGGGAGACTGGGAGACTGGGAGAGAGAGAAAGTATATTAATGTGTCAATCCCGATAAATCGGGACAAGTAGTGAATAATGTGACTAATGTGCCAATGGAATTGATGTGATGATTTACTAATCAAATTAGTCTTGGTTCTTGATTCTTGGCTCTTAGTTCTAAAAAAGAAAATATGCAATTTAACAGGATTTTACTCAAACTCAGCGGTGAGTCGCTGATGGGCGACAAACAGTATGGGATTGATGAAAAACGGCTGCAGGAATATGCCGAGCAGATACATGAAGCGGCACGGACAGGTGTACAAATAGGTATTGTGATCGGTGGAGGAAATATTTTCCGGGGATTGAGCGGTGCTACCAAAGGCTTCGACCGGGTAAAAGGCGACCAGATGGGGATGTTGGCCACCGTCATCAATAGTCTGGCATTGAGTTCGGCACTCACCGCTGTAGGGCAGGGCAACCGTGTTTTCACGGCAGTCCGTATGGAGCCGGTAGGTGAACTCTATTCCAAATGGAAAGCCATTGAATCGCTGGAGAGGGGAGAAATTGCAATCCTTGCAGCCGGAACCGGAAATCCTTTCTTTACAACCGATACGGCATCCGCACTCCGTGGAATCGAGATCGAGGCCGATGCCATGTTCAAAGGAACCCGGGTAGATGGAGTCTATACGGCTGATCCCGAGAAAGATCCTACGGCCACTAAATTCCAAACCATCACTTTCGATGAAGTCTATAGCCGGGGCCTTAAGGTTATGGATCTGACCGCCACGACGATGTGTAAGGAGAACAACCTGCCCATTGTTGTCTTCGATATGGATAGTTATGGTAATCTGAAGAGAGTGCTTGATGGCGAAGATATTGGCACCCTGGTGCATGTTTAAAAAAATTTCACTATTTTTGTCCGAAATCAACAAATAAAAGATACTTATGGAAATAACGACAATCAAAAAAGAGGCCGAGGAAAAGATGCAGATGACCCTCGAATTCCTGGATGAAACATTTTCGCGTATTCGTGCAGGCCGTGCCAATGCCCGTATTCTTGACGGTATACGCGTGGAATATTATGGTAGCCTTGTCCCGTTGTCGAATGTGGCAACCGTCAATACCCCCGATGCGAAAACCATCATGGTACAACCCTGGGAGAAAGCGATGTTGAAAGTAGTGGAAAAGGCTATCCAGGACTCAGATGTGGGTATCACTCCCGAAAACAATGGGGAGGTCATTCGTTTAGGCATACCGCCGCTTACGGAAGAACGGCGTAAACAACTGGTGAAACAAACCAAACAGGAAGCGGAAGAGGCAAAAATCAGTATCCGTAATGCACGCCGCGAAGGGATCGACGAAGTGAAAAAGGCTGTCAAAGAAGGTTTGGCAGAAGATATGGGAAAAGACGGCGAGAACGAACTGCAGAAACTGCATGACAAGTATATCAAGAAAGTGGATGAGATGTTCGCTGAAAAGGAGAAGGAGATACTTACCGTTTAATGGCAAAAGGCGGAGATGAAAGCGGTGGGATAGGACTGCAGGGACTGGTGATCAGGAATACCGGGAATACCTATCTGGTGCGTGATGAGAATGGCAATGATGTCATTGGCATAGCAAAGGGGAACCTGAGGCTCAAAGGGATCAGGAGTACCAGTCCTATTGTGGTGGGCGACAGGGTCTTTATGGATTCCAACCCCGATGGTACCGCTTTTATCACTGATATAGCCGGACGGAAAAATTATATCGTGCGCAAAGCGTCCAATCTTTCCAAACATGCGCATATCCTGGCAGCAAATATAGATTTGGCATTCCTTTGTGTCACGGTGCGTTATCCTGAGACAACTACCGTATTCATCGACCGTTTTCTGATCACTGCCGAAGCTTATTCAGTGCCGGCTTGCCTTATTTTTAACAAGATCGATCTATATGATGAAGAGGATAATGAATATCTGGAGGCGTTGATGCACCTCTATTCCTCCATCGGTTACCCATGTTTGAGAACATCGACAGTGACCGGCGAGGGGAAAGGCCAACTGGAAACACTTGCGCGAGGAAAGACTGTTTTGCTTGCAGGGCATTCGGGAGTGGGGAAATCGAGCATCGTCAACCTGTTGGTAGGTGAACGGTCGCAGAAAGTAAGCGAGATATCCGGTTATCACCAGAAAGGGATGCATACCACCACTTTCTCTGAGATGATTGAACTGGAGAACGGTGGTTTCCTGATCGACACCCCGGGTATTAAAGGGTTTGGTACCATAGATATGAGCCGTGCTGAAGTTTCACACTATTTTCCGGAGATATTCAAAATATCGAAAAACTGCAAGTATAACAATTGCCTTCATCTTAACGAACCGGGTTGTGCAGTGTTGGAAGCAGTGGAAAATCATTATATCAGTGAAAGCAGGTATAATTCATACCTGAATATTCTGGAAGACATAGAGGAAGGGAAATACCGTTTATGACTATACATCTGAATAATGCATTGCTCCTGATCATTGAGATACTCTACCTGCTCACGGTGTCAAGTATCGTGGTGGTGGTAATCTCCGAGAACCGGAACCCCATCAAAACGGTGGCATGGATATTGGCGGTGGTTTTTCTACCTTTTATCGGTATTGTATGGTATGCCTTCTTTGGACAGGACGCCACAAAGAAACAAGTGATCTCCCGGCGGATGTACAGCAAATTGAAGAAACGTCCGCTTGATGGTATGGAAACCGATATAGAGCATACCTTTCCCTCAGCGTACATCAATCTGATCAGGTTGCTCCAGAATATGGATTATACTCCTCTACTTGGAGGAAACGATGTGAAGCTGTTCACGTGCGGAGAGGATAAATTTGCAAGTCTCTTTGCAGATATTGAAAAGGCCGAGAAGCATATCCATATTGAGTATTATGTGTTACTCGACGATGAACTGGGGTTGAAACTCCAACAGGCTCTTATTCGTAAAGCGAAAGAAGGAGTGGAGATACGTATCATATATGACAGTTTTGGTTCGAGGATAGCGAAGAGGAAATTTTTTGAGGATTTCAGGAAAGCGGGAATCGAAACCGAACCTTTTTTAAAGCTGAGCCTTTCGAGACTTACTTCGAGGCTCAATTACCGCACTCACCGCAAGATCGTGGTCATTGACGGACGGATAGGTTATACGGGCGGGATGAATGTAGCCAATCGGTATGTGAAAGGGTTCGACTGGGGATGCTGGCGCGATACCCATGCACGCATCGAAGGTAAAGGAGTACAAGGATTGCAGTCGGTCTTTCTGATCGACTGGTATTTTGTCTCGCAGACGCTGATTACCTCGCGGGATTATTTTCCCGTACTTGAAAATTATGGCGAGTGTCCCATGCAGATCGTGAATAGTGGCCCTTTGAGTGAAAATAGCGAGATCTCGCACGGAATCATGCAAGCCATTTATGATGCCCGTAAATCGATTTTTATCCAGACTCCCTATTTCCTTCCCCCCGAGGCTATGGCTGATGCTTTGCAGGCAGCCGCCATCAGGGGTGTAGATGTGAGGATGATGATGTCCAAACGGTCGGATGTGCCTCTGGTACAAAGAGCATCATTTTCTTATATAAAAGATATGCTGAAGGCTGGAGTCAAAGTATACATGTATCACAAAGGGTTCCTGCATTCCAAGATGATGATATTCGACGGATCGCTCACGCTGGTCGGATCAGCCAATTTCGATGCACGTAGCTTTGAACAGAATTTCGAAGTAGAAGCTTTTGTCTATGATGAAAAACTGGGAGCACAGGCGAATGATATTTTTGTGGAAGACCAACGCTTTTCAGAACCCGTCTCTTTGCGGGAGTGGTATAAACGTTCTGCATCAAAACGGTTTGTAGACTCTTTTCTGCGGCTCTTTGCCCCGTTAATGTGAATAGTGAAGAACTAATAGTGAAGAACTAATAGTGAAAAGTTTTTAGTTCTTAGTTCTTAGTTCTTAGTTCTTAGCTCTTGACTCTAAATTTGAAATATGGAACGAATATTTATTATAGGCTATATGGGATCCGGCAAAACCACCATAGGGAAACGGCTGGCCAAGTCGCTTTCCCTTGCGTTTATCGATCTCGATGCCTATATTGAAAATAAGTACCGGAAGTCCGTCCCGGATCTTTTTGCAGAAAAGGGGGAGGAAGAGTTCCGTAAGATAGAGAGCCGTTCGCTCCGGGAGGTGGCTGAAATCGAAGACGTGGTGATCTCCACGGGAGGGGGCACACCCTGTTTTTTTGACAATATGGAGGTAATGAATCGTGCAGGCCTTACCATTTACCTTGAGGCTCATCCCGAAGATCTCGCCGCCCATCTGCTGGCTGCTAAAACCGTGCGGCCGCTCATTACCGGAAAGCCGAAAGAAGAGCTTATCCCTTTTATTACGGAACATCTGTCCCGGAGGGAAAGTCATTACAGGAAGGCACAAGTCATTTACCCGATAGACCGCATGATCACCAAAGATGAGATCCATTTGACGGTGCGCGGGATTGAACAACAATTAAAAGGAGGAAACCGGCATGATAGTTGATTCCCACAGAAGCACCTCGTTTGTGGTGCGTGAGTTGCTGCAAAAAGTGGAAAAGCAGGGGACATCCCTGGTGATTGGCATTCCACGTGAAGATCAGAAACATGAAAAACGGGTGCCGTTAACGCCCGAAACCGTTTCATTGCTGGTCGAGTCCGGTTACAGGGTTTTATTGGAAACAGGGGCCGGGCTGACCATTAATTACACCGACAGTTATTATGCCGAATCGGGCGCTGAAATTGTAGATACTCCAGAAGAGGTCTTTCAGGCCGATCTGATCCTGAAGATATTACCGCCCACGTTGGAAGAGGCGGGCATGATGCGGCCACGTGCTACCGTTTTTTCTTTTCTCCATATTCATCAATTATCCCTTTCCTTGCTGGAGTTGATGTCGGAGAAGAAAATCAACGCGTTGGCGTATGAACTTCTTTATGACGATACGGGCATCTCTCCGTTTGTGACATCCATATCCGAGATAGAAGGCACCTATTCCATCACTCTGGCAGCCGAATTGCTAAGCAATGCCCACGGCGGAAAAGGTATTTTATTGGGAGGTATTCCCGGTATCTCGCCTACCGAGGTAGTGGTCATCGGGGCAGGGGTTGCAGGTACGATGGCCGCCCGTGCGGCGCTGGCCATGGGAGCATCGGTGAAAGTGTTCGACAACGACGTGATGAAATTGCGCACTATCCGTCATGAGCTGGGCAATCTGGTATTTACCTCCACACTCCAGCCCAATGTACTGAGGAACGTCTTCCGTTCCGCCGATGTGGTGATCGGCGCCATGCAATATATCAACAAGATACATTTCTACCGCATTTCCAACGATCTTATCAGGGAGATGAAACAAGGTGCTGTGATCATCGATATACGGATGGCGCAGGGAGGATGTTTCGAAACCACCATGGAAGCCTGTTTGCCTGATCACCCTGTTGTTTTTGAGAAATTCGGCGTACTGCATTTCTGTGAAATGAATCTCAGTTCGCATGTGGCACGTACCGCTTCCATCGCCCTGAGCAATATCTTCGTGTCGCTGTTCTCTTCCATGGCCGACTCCGGCGGACCCGGCCATTTTGCCCGGTTCGATCGCGGTTTTGCCGCCGGCTTCTACCTCTATTCCGGAAAAATGGTCAACCGCTATGTGGGCAACCACTTCAATATCCCTGTAACCGATATCGGTCTGTTCCTGCCGGGATATTGAATAGGAAAGATTATTAAAAAATTGCACTGCGATAGTGCAATTTTTACAGAATTATGCACTATGACAGTGCAATATTTGTTGCCTTTGTTATGACTAATGTGATGAAATGGATTCCTGTTTTTGCAGGTCGAACCCGAGCAGCACGCCGTCATAACTGTCTGTAATTGCGGTGATGGCTTTCAGCGTATTGTTATTGGTCGTGACGCTGACGATTTTCAGGAGCCTCAGAATGCTGTCGGCATCAAAAAGCAATTTTAAGTGATTGCCCGATTTTGCCACTGAAGCGTCTATTTTTGCCATCCCTTTTAAATAGGTTAGTGTGACGGTCTTGGATGATTCGTCGAGCGTGTAATCCCCGTTCAGTCTCGCTTTTCCCAGAATGGCCGAATAGGTGCTGTCGGCGTTGAAGGTAAATTCACCGGCACCCTCACTGACCCCTAATTTGGTGAGGTATTCGTCAAACTGTTTTTCCAACTGGTTGGCGGCGACCGCTCCCCCCGCCTGTTTTAAGATGTTGCTGCTCTCGAAAGAGCAGGCCGCTCCCTGATAAGTCCATCTGCCGGTGATATCTATGGTTCCCGCTTTCGATTCTACCACTTTGTTCAGGAAATTATTCAATTTCGACTTGGAATCCGATTGTGCGTAGGATTGAAAAATAGAAAGGAATCCCATCGCGATGCATAATACTGCTGTTTTAAAAAAATTCATTTTCATTGCTGTTTATTCTGTTCAGAATATAAATATACTCCTTTTTCTCTTGAGTGCAGCTCTTTTTGTCAATCTTCCGCTGTGGCGTGGATTTTATCTACATTCCGGGTATCATACTTTTTAGCCATTTTTTTATAAAAAAACTATCATTTTTGGGTATTGTGTTGTACCCATATATGCGATACTTTTGTGCACTATATAATAGATAGATATAATAAAAAATAAATATATTCTATCGGATACCGTTGACAAGTATATTCATGTTATGAAACAAACTTTTATACACTTATTGCTGTTTGGTTTCCTGCTGAGTGGAGCCGTTTGTCCGAAAGTATATGCGGATAATATGGAACCGGAAGGAAATGTCCCGGTGCTGGTTCCGGTTCTGGATGAAACCGAAACCGAAAAAAATATGAGTCGTTCCGATGACAACTCCTTGGCGATGCCTTCCCGCCTCACCTTAGGAGGGTATGGCGAAGCGGTGATGAGCCGTAATTTCTACAGTAGCAATCCTTTCCGCTACATGTACCCGGAATCCTATAAAAACGATCCGGGCCATGGCCGGTTTGATTTGCCGCATGTGGTTTTCTTCGTCGGCTATGAATTGGGAAAAGGCTGGAGGATGAATGCCGAGATAGAATTTGAGCATGGAGGTGTGGAAGCAGCCATGGAGGTGGAGCCTGAAGAGGGCGGCGAGTATGAACAGGAGATAGAACGGGGTGGTGAAGTGGCATTGGAACAATTCTGGATTGAAAAGACATTCAACCGATCCCTGAATCTTCGTATGGGACATATTATCGTTCCCGTCGGGCTGACCAACGGCAACCATTTGCCCATACAGTTTTTTACAGTATACCGTCCCGAAGGGGAAAACACCATTATGCCCTGTACATGGCACGAAACGGGGATCAGCCTCTGGGGATTTCTCGGGAAGGTCTGGCGTTATGAAGCCATGTTGTTACCGGGACTTGACTCCGAGTTTTTCAATAACCGGAACTGGATAAAAGGAGGGTCGGCGTCACCTTATGAATTCAAAATAGCCAATACCTATGCCGGCGCGTTCCGTGTCGATAATTATTCCATACCCGGCCTGAGGTTGGGTATAAGCGGTTATTACGGGCACAGTTTCCGGAATAGCCTGATGCCGTCGTATGCCGATAAATACGACAAGGTGAAAGGGGCGGTATCCATCGGTTCTTTCGATTTTGAATATAACCGGCACAACTGGGTTGCAAGGGGTTATTTCGACTACGGCCATTTGGGCGATGCCAAAACCATTTCTATTTATAACAGAGGGCTGCCGAAAGCATCCCCTTCCCCCAAGACACATATCGCCACCGAGGCATTGTGTTATGGAGCCGAAGCGGGTTATGATATTTTCTCTCGCTTCCAGAAACTGAAGCAGGACAATCAGAAACTATATCTGTTTGGACGTTACGAATATTATGACTCGATGTTCAAGACAGCAGAAGGGTTACAGAATCCTGATTGGTGCCAACGGCAAATCGTGACGGCCGGGGTCAACTATTTCCCGACAAAGGATATCGTGATAAAAGCGCAATATTCTGCCGGTATAATGAAGGATCCTTTCATGAATGAAAACTCCCTCTCCATCGGTGTGGCTTATGCCGGATTCTTTACCAAGTAAACCAAGGACTATTTAATAATTTTATAATAATATACATAATGAAAATGAGAAGAATAATCGGATTTTACCTGTCGGTTGCCTTGTTGTCGGCATGCGTGTTGACAGCTTGTGACGATGATGATCCTGTAATCGATTCAGGAGAAAAAGAGCAAGCATTATTGGCTATTGTAGAGCAATATGTAAACGAGACGGTATTCCCCACCTACAAGAATCTGGCAGATGAGAGTTTGACCTTATATGAGATGGTTGTAACCTTTAAGGGTGATCAAACCGATGCCAACCTGAAAAAAGTGACCGACCAATGGATCAAAACTCGCACATACTGGGAGTTGAGCGAGGCTTTCCTGTTCGGGCCGGTAGATAAATTGGGGATTGATCCCCATATCGATACCTGGCCTCTGGATGAAACTGAATTCTTGAAACGGATCAATAATCAAAGCGATATAGCCAACATGAATTCGGAAAATGGCGATATATGGGTTGGTGAACATTTTGATGATGCATTACGTGGATTCCATGGTATAGAGTATATCTTTTATAAGGATGGAAGTGTGCGGTCGGCCTCTGAGGTGAAAAATAATGAATTGATTTACGCGCTTGCCGTTGCGGGTGATTTGCGTAACCAGTGTGTGCGTCTTGAAGCTTCATGGGCAGGCTATGCCGCTGTGACAAAAGAAAAACAGGAACTGATCGATGATAAGAAGCTTGTATATACCATGGAAGATAGTAGCATCCCTTATGGTGAAAATATGATCAAAGTCGGACAGACCGGAAGTTATTACAAGACTATCACAGCCAGTGCGGAAGAGATTTTGGAGGGTTGTGTCACAATTGCCGATGAGGTGGGTGAGTTGAAAATTGGCAACGCCTACCGCGGCGATGATCCCAACTATCTTGAATCTCCCTATAGTTATAATTCATTGGTGGACTTCGAAGACAACATTATCAGCATACAAAACGCTTACCTGGGAGGAGCCGATAAAAACAACCGGGGAAAATCGTTGAGCGATTATGTTAAATCGGTCGAACCGACTGTAGATACCAAAGTGAAGGAAGCAGCAGTGAATGCCATTGCCAAGATAAGGGCTATTCCTTATCCCTTTGAAAAGAATTTCACCTCTACGGAAGCCGGTGAAGCCATGGGAGCTTGTGCAGATCTCAGTGAGGCATTAACTGAAGCAAAAAGTGTCCTGACGAGAAATTGAATCTTCCTGCAATAGGATATTTATAAGAGGATTCCTGAAAACAGGATATCCTCTTTCGTCAGTTTTTATCAAACGATTTAATTTATTAATTATCAGTAATAATGTACTTAATCAATGTTAATTTATTATCCGGCTTTATGAGAAGAAGAATAACCCGTATTCCAGTGTTTTTTCTCTCCTTTCTGGTTTTGCTCATGTCAACTTCCTGTAAGAATGATGATGGCCCGGATAATCCTGGGAATTCGGAATTACCGGAAGAATATTATTCCGGAGGCAAGCTTGGTACAACTACGATAAACAATATCTCAACAGCTTACGAGCAACCCACCCCCGCCGTGGAACAAAACGGAATGGCGCTTGCGTTTAAAATTGGGGAAGCTTTTTTTGAAAAAGGATTCAATACCAATACTTCGGGCATGCGCCATGGATTGGGCCCGGTATATGTCCGCAGTTCCTGTATTACCTGCCATCCCGGTTACGGACATGGCAAACGGGTGGATCAATACCGTGCCAATGAGTTCGGGAACGGTTACCTGCTTGTGGTGTTTGACCAGAATACGCACGCTTTCGTGCCTGAACTCACCGGTATGCCTCAAACAAAAGCAGTAGACCCGTTTCTGCCTCCTGTCGACGAGAGGGGCATCAGGATTGAATGGAGGGAGTACGTGGATCAATTCGGCAATAAATTTCCCGACGGTGAAACCTATAGCCTTATTTATCCCGAGGTAACCATCGATCCGGCATATATCAATACCGATCCCAAACCGGCCAATTATACGGTGAGGCTGGAAGCGACCATCGGTATTTACGGGACAGGTCTGCTCGACGCCATCCCCGATGACTCCCTCATCGCTGAATATAACCGCCAGAAAGCATTGGGGCGCACGTTGAATGACGCGAAGTACGATCCGGCAAACTTCATCACTGAAAACGACGGCACAAAGCATCCCGGTCGCTACACTTACGGTTTGACCCGCGGAACGCTGCAAAACGGTCCCGGATCGAATGCCATTTGGAACATCACCAATGTAACCCGGGAAAACCGTCGCAGCAATTATATCACACAGGCGTATGCCACTGCCATGGCGAAAAATGCAGACGTGCAAGCCGCACTCGGCAAGGATGAGGCTGCCATTTACGCGGAACTGATGGCCACCGATCTGGAACCCGAATTGTCGACGGAAGACTACGTCAACTTTATGATCTGGCATCGTGGATTGGCGGTTCCCGCTGCGCGCGATCTGGACGACCCCGTGGTGCAGAAAGGAAAGAAGGCTTTTTACAGCATTGGTTGTACAAGTTGCCACAAACCCTCATGGACTACCGGGCCGGATAACTACACTGGCGATACGCTGGTCGCACGTCAGTTACCCCGTTATCCTTACCAGAAGATATGGCCCTATACCGATATGCTGCAGCATAAATTGGACATGGTGAATGATATCCGCACCGGATGGTGTCGCACGATACCGCTCTGGGGACGCGGGCTTTCACAAATATGTACCGGTGCCAGTGATCACCTTCACGACATGCGCGCCCGCAATTATACGGAGGCAATCATGTGGCACGGCGGCGACGCAAAGTTCGCGAGGGAAAAATTCCGCAATCTCTCCAAGGAGGACCGTGATGCATTGGTGAAATTCCTGGAATCTATTTAATTTGTTAATTGTCAGTAATAATGTACTTAATCAATACTAATTTATTATCCGGCTTTATGAGAAGAAGAATAACCCGTATTCCGGTGCTTTTTCTATTCTTCCTGGTTTTGGTCATGCCAACCTCCTGTAAGAATGATGACGGGCCGGACAATCCCGGTAATTCCGAATTACCGGATGAATATTATGTCGGCGGCAAGCTTGGCACAACCACGGTAAACAATATCTCCACCGCTTATGAACAACCGACCCCGGCTATTGACCAGGCCGGTATGGGGCTGACGTTCATGATTGGTGAGTCGTATGTCGAAAAATCATTTAATACCAACACCTCCGGGAAGTTTTTCGGGCTGGGGCCGGTGTATGAAAGGGGTTCGTGTATTATTTGCCATCCGGGTTACGGGCATAGCAAACGTACCGAAAAAATCAATTTCAAAGAATACGGGAGCGGCTATCATTTACGGATGATCGATAAGGATACCGAGGAATTCGTGCCGGAAATGACACACGCGGTGCTTACCCATGCCGTGGCACCTTTCCTGCCTCCGGTGGATGAAAAGGGAATTAAAATAGACTGGAAAGAACATACCGACGAATTCGGCAATAAATTTCCCGACGGTGAGACCTACAGCCTAATCTATCCCGAGGTGACCATCGATCCGGCGTATATCAATACCGACCCGAAACCGGCCAATTATGTGGTCAAGATACAATCATCGCTTCCTCTCTACGGCACGGGGTTGATCGATGCCATACCCACCGACTCCATATTGGCGGAATACCAACGGCAAAAGGCGAGGGGACGCCGCATGAACGACGCGATTTACGATCCGGCTAACTATCATACCGCATTGGATGGCACCAAACACCCGGGGCGTTTTTCTTACAACCTCTCTTTCGCTCCATTGCAGGGAAACTCGGGGGCTACTTTCCTGTGGGGTTCCCTGGGAATTACCAATCCCCATTTCCGCCACAACGATATTTCTGAGGCGTATGCGCGTGCCATGTCGAGGAATAAGGATGTGCAGGAAGCTTTGGGAAAGGATGAAGAGGCGGTTTACGCCGAACTGATGCGGAACGACCTGCCCATAGAGATGGATGCGGACGAATACGCCAGCGTGATGATATGGCAACGTGGCTTGGCCGTACCTGCAGCCCGTAACCTTGATGACCCGGAAGTGCAAAAAGGGAAAAAGGCATTTTACAGTATCGGTTGCACCAGTTGCCACCGCCCTTCGTGGACTACCGGTCCCGATGAGTACAAGGGCGACCCCCTAGTTACAGATAAACTGCCACGTTATCCCTATCAAAAGATATGGCCCTATTCCGACCTGATGCACCACCGCCTCGAAATGGTCAACGATATCCATACCGGCTGGTGCCGTACCTCTCCGTTATGGGGTCGCGGATTGTCGCAGTTGTGCTCGGGAAATGGTGATCATCTCCACGACATGCGCGCCCGCAATTATACCGAAGCAATTATGTGGCACGGAGGTGATGCGAAGTTTGCCAAGGATAAATTCCGGGATCTGTCCAAAGAGGATCGCGATGCCCTGGTGAAATTCTTAGAGTCCATTTAATTTTCTTCCTATTATAGTAAGACTTATGAAGTTCCTCAAAAAAATATCTTTCGCCCTTTTGATATTGCTTATTATCGTGCTTGCCGCGGCTACCGTCGTCGAGAAACTTTTCAGCACGGAAAAAGCAGTAGAATGGATTTACGGCGCATGGTGGTTTGTCGCCCTTTGGGGGATCTTCGCCCTGGCGATGCTAGCCTTTATCATCCGGGCCAAACTCTATCGGAAATTTCCGGCTTTCCTGTTGCATTGCGCTTTCATCGTCATTTTACTGGGAGGATTTGTTACTTACCTGTCTGCTGAAAGAGGACATATACATATCCGCCAGAACGAGATACACAATTATTTCGTGTCGGAAGACGGTAGCCGCCGCATTGGCCTGCCTTTCAACGTGAAGATGCTCTATTTCGATATCGTGTACCACCCCGGCACGGAGCAACCTGCCGACTACCGCAGTTTTGTGATGGTAGATGAACAGGTGCACCAGATTTCGATGAACAAGATCTTCAAAAAAGAGGGCTACCGTCTCTACCAGATGGATTACGACAGTGACGAGATGGGTGCCACGTTCCTCGTCAGCCATGATCCGTGGGGCGTGGGTATCACATATCTCGGTTATCTGCTCTTAGGCATATCGATGTTGTGGATACTGTTCCTCCGCATCGGATGGAAAGGAATGCTTTACACGGCAGTCCCCACCGTTTTGGTTTGGTTGTATATTTCACGAATCAACCCTATGACGCCTATCCTGCGCACGCCCATGCTGGCAGCGCACGTCTCGGTGATCATGGTCTCCTATATGCTGTTCCTGTGTATCGCCGTGACCGCCATCGTGGGATTGTTTTCCAAAAAGCGGAGCGAGAAGTTCTACCGGATCAATTCCACCCTCCTTTATCCCGCGGTATTCCTGTTGACGGCCGGTATCTTTATTGGTGCCGTCTGGGCAAATATCTCGTGGGGCCGTTACTGGGGCTGGGATGCCAAGGAGACCTGGGCGCTGATCACCCTGCTGGCCTACTCATTGCCGATGCACGGCGAGAACATCCCATTTTTCAGGAATCACCGCAAATTCCATTTCTATTGTGCCCTTGCTTTTCTGGTCGTGCTCATGACATTTCTTGGCGTGACCTATGTGCTGGGCGGAATACACAGTTATATTTGATTATCATTTATTTTTTCATGGAGGAAGGATCTTTTCGACAATCAAAGACATCAATTATATAGATTACGGTATGTTCAATTCGATATATAATTTTGTCCAGATAATTTTCACAATCCTAATTTGTTTCTGACATCATGAATCGTATATATCCGCCCTTCTTCTATTGCGTTTTCCGATTTGGCGGCTCGTTCTTCCAATTCTTCTACTGTAAAACGATTTACGGAAGGAGTGAAACTTTTAAGAATGTTCTCTATTTGTTCAATAACGACGAAATCGTCCACAACAGCAAGATTCTCTGCGATCATTCTTTTTCTTGCTTCTAAACTTATGGAGTTCATATCCTTTTTCTTGCTTCTAATTAATTATACAAACCTACAATAAATTATGGAAAAATGCAAATCGTATAAGCTATGCATTAGAAATCATATTATGGGCAATGGTGATTTTCGGGTTGGTAAACAACTTTTGTTGTTCCTACTGTTCCACGGCTTTCTCTATTTGGGTGAAAGTGATGGTGGAAGACTTTACTGGTTTTTTCTCCTCTTTCCGCGGCATCGGCATGACATTGAAAATATTTTTGTAATTGAGAAAGTGGACGGCATAACCAATATAGAAAAAATAGCCAACAGGTACAGTGCCACGGGAACTTCCGGGATGGTCAAAGTGGCGATCACAACTGCTATGCTGAAAATCAACAAAGGAGGATAGATATGGTTATTGAATTAGAAAAAAAATATAATCCACGTGAAATGGACAAGTTGCTAAGGAAGATGAAGTCAAAAAAAATATTTGACTCTCGCTGTTTTGCCGGAAAGATCCTTTGCGACGAGGATCCGCTTATCTACCAAAAACGAGTCAGGAATGAGTGGGATTAGAATACTTTGCGATACAAACACCCTCTTATATCTGTTACGAAATAATGAATTGGTAGTTGATTTTTTGATGGGAAAGCAGGTATATATTTCAGCTATTACTGAACTGGAATTATTTGGCCGGTAGAACATGAATGAAGAAGAAAGAGCTGTGATAGAAGAATTAGTGGAAAGTTGTTTTGTGTTCGATTTGCTTCCACCGATAAAACAGATAGTGAAAGAAATAAAAAGAAAATATAAGATAAAGCTACCTGATGCAATCGTCGCAGTAACGGCAGTACGGACAATACAGAATTTACCAACAAGGAGCAAAAAAAGGCCGGCTTTGCCAGTTACTCGCACACGTTATGGAACGTTAACGTAGTTGAGGGTTTACGTTACGAGTTTAACTGGAACACCAAGATTGCCTTTTGGCAACCCAATTATTCGATTAGTGCAACAAAGCCGTTCTTTTCAGCGAATTACGACAGGCAAATGATCGATTACGACAAGTTCAACTATACTTTCCGGGTATATAACGATTTTACGTTACCCTTAGGATGGGTGCTCTCATGCAATTTTCTCCATTGGAGCGACCGTCAGGACGCCTTTTTCGAAATCAAGAGTTATCAGCGTCTTGATTTGGGTCTCCGCAAATCACTTCTTAATAATTCGTTACGGATGAACCTGATGGTATATGATATTTTCAATGGTGTAAAACTTGAAAATCGAATGAAAATTAATAATCTGGATTGGGTTTCAAATCAAAAGTTTGAATCTCGCTATACCTCTCTTTCGATTACATATTTATTCAATAATTACAGAAAGAAATATAGAGGTAGCAGTGCTGCCCCAGATGACATCAACCGTTTTAATTAGTAGTGCTTCAGCTTTTTCTGCAGGATCAGGTACCACGTAAACAGGATAATTCCCTTGAATATGGAGGTGATGGATATGGCCCACCATACGCCGGTGACACCCATGCGGGTGCCCAGTATCATGGCGATGGGAATCCGCAGCGTGTTGAATACAATGCTGATAATGGCGGGTGGGGTAGTTCTTCCCAGACCATTGAACATGCCCTGGGTAGTGATCTCCAGCATCATGAAAATCTGGGAGACCCCTATAACCAGCAGATATTCGCCTCCGGCTATATAGGCTTCTTTTTCCGGGACAAAGACAGAAAAGATCTCTTCCCCGTATAATACAAAGGCCAGGGTTACAATGATTCCCAGTGTTCCCATCATCATCAGCGTATAGCGGAAAGCCCGGTTGGCGCGGCCCATCTTGCGCGCGGCAAAATTCTGCGCCACAAAACTCCCCAAAGCGGTGGAAAATCCGGTGGAGGTGTTCCATGTGATTCCCTCTATCTGCCCTCCGGTGGTCTGGCTCATCAAACCCAGATGTCCGCCATAGAGTGACGCGATGCGGGCCAGATTCATATTGATAAAGGCAAAATAGGCATTCATGGCGGCAACAGGTAGGCCCAGTTTCAGAATATTCAACGTATATTTTCTTCGGGGGCGGATCAGGAACCGGAATTTTCCGAATAATCCATTCCTTCTTTTCAAATGCCGTATGAATAGGAAAAGCACTACTCCTTGTGAAAGAATAGTCGCCAATGCTGCTCCCTTTACGCCCATAGCCGGAAAAGGGCCTACCCCGAAAATCAGGAGGGGATCCAGTATGATATTGGTGACAAGGCCGGTGGCATTGAAATAAAAGGGGATGTCGCTCCGTCCGGAACCTATGTAAATGCCGGAGAAGTTGAGAACCAGAAATATAATGGGGATCCCCAGGGAAATGATTTGCATGTATCCGGTGGCTTCCAGGGCAATCTCCTGTTCAAGGTTATAAAACGATATATAAGGGTGGGGAAAAAGAAGGAAGAACAGGCCGAAACTAACACCCAACACTATGGCAATGGTGGTAGTGTGGGAAGCGTATATCGATGCCTGGTCCAATCGACGGGCTCCGATGGATTGTCCTATGGAGATTTCGGCGGACACCTTGGAAATAAGCGCTACAGAATTCATCATCCACATGAGCATCCCCACAGCGCCTACCGCTGCCACCGATTCACTTCCAAGCCGGCCTATCCAGATGATATCCACAAGGTTGTAAGCCATCTGGATAAAACTGATCGCCATCAACGGAAGTGCCAACGTGAGCAACTGACGGAAAATACTCCCGCCGGTAAGATCACGTACCGTAGATGTCTGTAAAGGGTGAGATTCCACTTGTGCTTTTTTTATTAAAAAAAGGAAGTAACCATCGATGTTACTCCCTTAGATTCTGTTTCCGGTCTCAAAAGTAGTGATCATTTTTAATATGAGCAAATGTTGAGCTTCTTATTCGAACATATTCCCTATATTTGTAGAATATAAGATGCGCCTCAGATAAGTTCAATAAATTAGATTATTCCGGCGTTTGGCAAAACGAGTAAACTCGTTCTGCTCTCTCTTAACGGAATAATTCAAACAAGTTTGGCTTACCCATTCGGCTTTCATTATATTTGTAAAATATAAGATGAAAATAATTTCCATGAAATTTTTTATATCTGTTTTTTGTATCCTATTAATCTTGGCTTCAACAGGTTTGCCTGCTGCAAATAATGCAACCCTGGATTCTTTGTTGATGGAGATAGACAATGCCGTAAAGAACCAGAATTCCTATATTGGACAAAGAGAAAATTATATACAAAAAATCAAAACCCAATTGAATAATTCCGGCCAGACTACCGAAAGCCGCTACATCATATACAGCCAGCTTGTGAATGGATATGAAGCTTTTCAATCTGATTCCCTGAGAAAATATTCCATAGAAAGGTTATCGACCGCCGAGTCGACAAATAATATTGCCTGGATTATAGACAGCAAAATAAATTTAGCATTGGTGGAAGCCCAAAGAGGATTCTTTCAGGAAGCCATTGATATCCTGGATGATTTGGACAGGAGCCTTTTTTCCGGACAACAACTGGTCAATTATTATAAGGCCTGTTACGATACGTATGTTTATTGGGTGGAGTACCTCGAGGGTTTCGATACTTCGTCATTGCTTGAAAAAAAACAGGCAACCCAGGATTCACTGATCGAATTACTTCCTGAAGATTCGTATGATTATGCCGTGTATTTCGGAGTGAAATATATGGAACGGGGAGAATTTGACACAGCGGAGGCGGTGTTTCAATCGATGCTTTCAAAGCTGACATCCACTAACCGGGATTATGCCATACTCACTTCTTTACTGGCAAACCTTTATGAGCGGAAGGAAGACGTGGAGACACAAAAAGAATTCCTCGCCCTTTCGGCATTGGCCGATATCCATGGAGCAATCATGGAAAATACTTCCTTACGGACGCTGGCGTTGCTGTTGTTCAATGAAAATGAAATACAGCGGGCTGACAGGTATATAAAGAAAAGTATGGAAGATGCGAATTTTTATAATGCCCGTCTCCGGAATTTCCAGACGGCCAGGATACTTCCGGTTATCGACAGGGCATATCAACAGGACCGGGTAAGACAGCAAAAGATGCTTACTGCCCTTTTGGTTACCATCAGTGTGCTTTCGTTCTTCTTACTGATGACGATCTTTTTTCTTATACGCCAAATGAGGAAACTGGCAAAAGCGCAAAAGGAGATAATGGAGATCAACTCCCGCCTGAACGAATTGAATACTGAACTGAAAAAAGCGAATGATCAACAGTCCCTCACCAACAAGTCATTAGCAGAGGCAAACCATCTGAAGGAAAGGTTTATCAGTAATTTTTTGGAGATATGTACAGAGTATATAGAAAAACTGGAAAAATTTAAACAGTCTGTACATGTAAAACTAAAGGTGGGCCAAACGAACGATATTTTAAGAATGACGAGTTCCACGGCCGATTCCTCCAAAGAACTAAAAGAACTATATGAGAATTTCGATAAGGCGTTCCTCAATATTTACCCTGATTTTGTGGAAGAATTCAATACATTGTTACGCCCCGAAGAGCAATATATCATCACCGACAATACTACCTTAAACCAGGAATTGCGCATCTTTGCCTTGATACGCCTGGGTATTAACGACAGCAATAAAATGGCTGTTTTTCTTCACTACAGTTTGCGCACTATTTATAACTACCGAAGTAAAGTAAAATCAAAAGGCCTGGACCAAAAAGGGGACTTTGAAGAAAAAGTAAGGCAACTTTGCAGTTAAAAACCACTATCCCATACAACTGTCTCATTTACTTAGGATGGGATAGGCCACCTTTTATATTGGTTATTATTAGGTGTTTATGAATATCCGATGTAAAAAAAAGTTACATTGGAGTTACCTTGGGTTGGAAGAGTGTGATTGACCGGATATCTTTGTATCAATGCAATATTTAATACGGACACTTTTGTCAATACGGTAAGAAGAATAGATATAATTGTATATTTATACCTAAATAGAATCATTAAAAAATGTGAAGTTACAATGAAAACATTCAAGTATTTCTACACACTTTTGCTGGTGGTATTGCTTTTACCCTTTCCAGCATGCGAAAGTACCGACGATGGCTCTTATGTGGCGCCCATCACGGTATATGAAAAGATCAACGGGGACTGGAAAATCACTTCCCTGAAACAGGTCGACGAGATTGCCAAAGCCAATTCCCAATCACCCAGCGAAATGACATTAACCGGTCAGTTCGACTTCTCTACTTTCAGTATATCGCTGGACGTAGACGCTGACAAGGAACCCACTACTTATAAAGTAGGAGGTTCTGCCCCCCAATTTTTTCCGTCCGAAGGATACTGGGCGTTGGATTATTCTTTTCATAATACCGACGGCAGTCCCAACATAATTAATTTGTTTTCGGATGCGGCGAAAACCACAGCGATAGGCGAATTGTATGTTACTTCTATTCCCGGTTCGAACCGAACGATGGAATTGCGCTTTACACGCAAATCAAAAGGCGTGGCTTTTGTGTCGTATGTGTATCAATTATCTCCTCTTAACGAATCAAATGAATAAACCATGGACAAGAAAGAAATGATTATACCCGTCTTATGGGTGCTTATGGCGCTGGTATTACCTGCAGAAAGTTTTGCGACAGATGATCTGGGTGGTCCGGCACGAGTATGGACATATCCTGTTATATACGCTATGGACCAGGAAGTGACCTGGTATTTTGACATGACCGATTCGGGATTTTCGGAGGGTGAGGACCTCTATATGTGGGTATGGTCGCCCACCGAACCCGATGCCGGTAATTTCGACAACTCTTCCGAATTTGCCAAACTCGAATATGTGGGAGACATGGTATGGAAGAAAACACTTATACCTACACAATACTTTGGTGCAAATGTACAGGATATCGAGAACTCGGCAGGGTTTTGGATGCGCCTCAAGAGAAAAGGGAATGAAGTGCAAAGTGATGTTTTCAGTATGACCTGGTCTGTGGGGGAAGTACGTTCTTTTCTCGAATCGGGTGATCCGGTGAAAATATTCCCGGAGAAGTTTTATCTCAACGAGCCTCTTTCTCTCCTCGTCAATGCCGAAAAAATATGGGTTGGAGGCGACCAGGGCGGATTGGCAGGTGAAGAAATCCACCTGCACAGCGGGCTCAATAATTTTCAGGCAGATGCTATGGTAGAATACCAGGCATGGATACCGGAAGTATCCGAAAAGACCAAGCTTACCCCTATCGGGAATAATCTCTATAAAATAGATTTCATTCCTCGTGAATATTACGGGGTGGAAGAAGATTTTATAATGGAGAATATTGAATTTCTTTTCCCCGCCAAAGACTGGGCAAAAGTAGGTACCGACGAGGGGGGAAAGAATTTCACTATATTAGCTCCCGGAGTACCCATCCCGCCCGACCCCGTCTTCTATTTCTTCCCGCAACGCTTTAGCCAGTTGGACCTGCTTACCCTGGTGAGGTTGAACAATGAAAAGAACAGTAAGTTAAGTTATACCATTACCGGCGGAGGAAAGACCATCACCGGCGAATTCACAGGCACTCTGGCGAATCTAAGGGCTTACATCAACCTTTTCGAGGTCTTCTCCGGTGATGCCTCTTTGGATAAGATACATCTGGTAGTAACCAACCAGAACGGCAGCGAGATCGTAAAAACAGATATTCCATTAGTCCCATTATCAGACTTACAATAAGAAAACCGACATGAAACTGAATACAATAAAAAACAGATATGCAGTCCGCCTGCTTTTCACATTCATTTGCGCATGGAGTATCGGGCAACAGGCATTTTCTCAAAACATATCCGTCAGAGGGGTCGTCACCGATGTAGACAATGAACCTTTGATAGGAGTAAACGTAAAAGTAATCGGTGAAAACACCGGAACCTCTACAGATATCGACGGGCAATTCTCGTTGAACTGTCCACCTGAAAGCAGACTTGAATTTTCCTATATCGGATATGTGACGCAGCAGCTTCCCGCCCGGCAGAATATGACGATCATTATGCAGGAAGATGCCATCCTCCTGCAAGAAACGGTAGTCGTAGGCGTGGGGTATGGCACTATGCGCAAGTCCGACCTGACAGGGGCCATCACATCGGTGAGTAAGGATGACTTCAAGCAGGGTGTGGTTACTTCTGCAGAGCAATTGTTACAAGGCAAGGTGGCGGGATTGTCGGTTGTCCAGGGTTCGGGTGACCCTTCTGCAGGAGCGACGGTAAGGTTGAGAGGGGGAACGTCTCTTTCGGCAGGTAATTCGCCTTTGGTCGTTATCGACGGTATCCCCGGTGTGGATATGAATACCGTGCAACCATCCGAAATAGTATCGATCGATATCCTGAAAGATGCTTCGGCTTCGGCCATCTATGGCTCACGCGGAGCCAATGGTGTGATTATCGTAACAACCAACCGTTCTGCCAGCGATACCGAAAGGAGCAGCATCGATTACAACGGCTATGTGGCTATCGGCACGGTGGCAAAAAATATGGATCTTTTGTCGGCCGACCAGTGGCGGGGATATGTAAGGGAGAACAACATTCCCAATGCCATCGATTATGGCGGCAATACCGATTGGCAAAAAGAATTGCAGCGTACGGCCATCACTCATTCGCACAACCTGTTTTTTACCAATATAGGTAAAAATGGCGGTTACAGTGCATCCTTTACTTATCTCAACAGTCAGGGTGTAATAGAGAACAGTGCCATGGAGCGCCTCTCCGGGAGTATCGCGGCACACCAATATGCATTGGACCGGCGTATTAAGTTGGAAGCCGGTGTCACCGGGAACTTTGATGAATGGAATCCCGTGGATACCCGTATTTTTGAGCGTTCGGCCAACCTTAACCCTACTGTTCCCGTATACGACCGGAGCGGTAATTACACTTCTATCGGCGGAACCAATACCGAAAACCCCGTGGAGTTGAATAACAACCGTTTTGCTGATGATTCCCGCCACCGTTTCCTGGGATACGGAAAAGTGGAAGTTAAACTGATGGAAGAGTTGAAAGCTTCGGCCAACGTATCGTATGAATACAATTCCCGCCAACGTCGTTTCTACGTGCCCACTTATGCCGTCATGGAAGGCCAGGCGGAGAAAGGACGAGGTGAACGTAGCCTGGGTGATTATAAAGTGATGCAGATAGAAACCTACCTGAATTATGACAAACAGTTGAATGAAAAGCATAGACTCGCTGCCTTACTGGGTTATTCTTATATGGACAATATGTATGAAGGGTTTGGCTCTACCAGAAGAGGTTTTGATACCGACGCGTTCTTATACAATAATCTGGCAGCGGGAGGCGACTATCGGGCCGGGGACGTCTATTCATACAAAGGGAGTTCAGCCTTGGCTTCTTTCTTCGGGCGTATCAATTACAATTTCATGAGCCGTTACATGGTCACGGCGACTTTGCGTAACGACGGGTCGTCCCGTTTCGGCGAGAATCACAAATGGGGATGGTTTCCCTCGGCTTCGGCAGCATGGCGTCTGTCGGAAGAAGAGTTTATGACGGGTACTTCTGACTGGTTGGATAACCTGAAACTCCGTCTGGGATATGGTGTCACCGGTAATCAGGACGGTATAGGCGACTACAAGTCATTGTCCCTGTTGGGTGCCGATGGTGCATCCTATTATGACCCGGCTACCGGCACATGGAAAAAATCGTATACACCGATACAAAACCACAATCCCGACCTGAAATGGGAATCGACAGCCCAGTTTAACCTGGGTATCGACTTCGGATTGTTTAACCGGGTGAACGGTACCATAGAATTGTATTCCAAAAAGACCAAGGACCTGTTATGGACATATCCCGTTCCCCAACCGCCCTATCTGGTGGGAACCATGCTAGCGAACGTGGGAGACCTGACCAACAAAGGGGTGGAATTGTCTTTAAGCGCAAATATCATGCGGCAGAAAGATTTTACATGGGATGCCAATTTCTCCATCGCTTATAATAAACAGGAAATCACGAAACTGTCGAACGAAGTATTCCAGGATGCAGGATTACAATCGGGTTCGTTGCACGGCCTCAGAGGATTGTCGGGTATATATGCGCAGATCATCAAAGAAGGCTATCCGGTAGGAGCTTTTTATGGTCCCAGGTGTATAGGACTGGACAAGGACGGTAAATATGTGCTCAATACCGATGCCGAAGGCAATCCCGTCAACGAATACCTCGGTAGCGCACAACCCAAGTGGAATATGGGATTCGCCATGAATGCGACTTACAAGAATTTTGACATGAGCATTGCCACGTATGGTATGTTTGGACAGAAAGTATTGAATGCTACCTATATGAGTATGTATGATCCTACTCGGCTTCCGGCACAAAACGTGCCCGACGATTTCTTGTCGAGCGGCATCAAGTCCGATCCCGTGTTCTCTGATTACTGGGTGGAAGATGGGTCCTTCTTCCGTTTGCAATCGGTTACGCTGGGGTACTCCGTGGATTACTTCAAAAAATGGGGATTGAACAAAGTAAGGTTTTATGTGACGGGAGAAAACCTGTTCAACATTACCGGATACAGCGGGGTAGACCCTGAAGTGAGTACCGAGCTGGTCAACCCCGACACCGGAGAAATAGGGTCACCCGGTATCGACCGTTATAATATTTATCCGCGTCCACGTACAGTATCTTTTGGTCTGAACGTATCATTCTAAATAAAATAATCGTATGAAACGAGCAGGAAAATGATTTCACCCAAGTTCATGATTATCGCGAGTTCACTAAAGTTAGATATTTGCTCGCTATGGCATAATCCAAGTAAACTTGTCTTCTGTTCTTATAGCTTATCGCAAATATTCCATACACCGAAATATAAAAAATAAAATAATCGTATGAAAGTAAAAATATTATCTATATTGACACTTGTCGGCTTACTTGCCGCTGCATGTACCGATCTGGATGAAAAACTGTACGACAAGGTGTCGACCGACGACTACGGCAAGACAGCTGCCGAAATACAGACGATTGTGGGTGGGGCATACGCCACCTTAAGGGGATTCAATGATTCGGACCAGGGTGGCACTATCTGTTATCCCACCTGCGAGTTTGTATTCTTTCTCGAAGAATGTGTTTCGGACGAAGCCTGCATCCCTACCCGAGGTACCGACTGGTATGACGGGGGCCGTTACCAGCAACTTCAGTTCCATACCTGGGATCCCCAGAATATTCTTATCTGGAGCGCATGGAAATACTCTTTCCAGGGTATCGCCAATGTAAACTCCATCATATACCAGGTTGACCAATCGGGATTGACCGAAGAAGACAAGGATATTGTAAAGGCCGAACTGAGAGGGTTACGCGCCTATTACTATTCTTTGCTTCTCGATAAATTTGGAAATGTACCTATCGTCACCAGTTTTGAACAATCGGAGTTGCCGGCAAATTCTTCACGGGCAGAAGTTTTCAAGTTTGTGGAAGATGAATTGCTCGACATCATGGATAAACTGCCTTCCGGCATCCGGTATGGTGGTTTCTCTCAAAATGTGGCCAACAGCCTGTTAGCCCGCCTGTACCTGAATGCCGAAGTATATACCGGTACTGCACGCTGGCAGGACTGTATCGATGCTTGCGACCGGGTAAGCGGCTATTCGCTGGAACCCGATTATTTTACGAATTTCAAGACCCGTAACGAGATCTCCAAAGAGGTTATCTTCGCCATACCGTACGACCATAAGGAAGGTACAGTAGGGAATTACCTGGCTTCGATGACCTATCATTATAACCAGAAATTCGCTTACACTGCCGACGGTTCTTATCCATGGTGCGGAAATGGCATTTCTGCACAACCGGGATTGTATTCCTCCTTCGATGAAAATGACGTACGCCGTAAATCCGTGCTGGTCGGGGAGCAGATACACGTCGGAACCGGATCTGTGATTATGATGGACAATGGTAACCCTCTTATTTATACCGAAGAGATAGAAAAATATACCAACGCCCTGCAAAACGAAGGGGGACGCCTGAACAAGTATGAAGTGCAATCCGACGACCAGTGGGAGAGGGATAACGATTGGGTGCTTATCCGTTATGCTGAAATCCTGATGATGAAGGCCGAAGCCAATTTCCGCCTGGGATATACTGCCAACGCCATACCGCTTGTAAACCAGCTGCGTGAACGCGCCGGATTATCGTCGCTGACGACATTGACGCTGGAAGATCTGGACAGGGAATGGAAACATGAATTCGTGTTCGAAGGTATACGGCGTACTACAAACATCCGCTTCGGCACATTCTTCAATGCATGGTGGGAAAAAGGGACTACTCCCCAGTACAGGGCTTTGTATCCTATCCCTCACAATGTGTTGGCATTGAACCCAAGCCTGAAGCAAAATACGGGATATTGAAGAGAGCCAAGACTTATAGAATCAAGAGCCAAGACTTTTGGGATAAAGAGTAAAGAAAATGAAGAAAATAATATTATATGCTGCTTTGACAGTTGTTGTATCATTGATTGTAAATGGTTGTGAAAGAGATAAGCTGCCAATCATTGATCCTTATCCGGTGGAAATATTCGAGCCTGCCTCCCCGCAAAAAAGCAACGATATAAAGCTCTATGTGCATTATATGCCTTGGTTCGAAACACCGGAAACCAACGGTGGAGCATGGGGACAACACTGGACCATGGCTAATAAAAACCCGAATAATATGGACGAAAATGGCAAAAGGGAAATTGCGGCCCATTATTATCCGTTGATAGGGCCTTATGCTTCGGGCGATAAAGATGCCCTGGGGTATCACCTGTTGCTGATGAAATATTCGGGAATAGACGGGCTATTGGTCGACTGGTACGGAACCCGGGATTTGTATGATTATCCGGCTGTCAAAAGAAACACCGAAGTACTAATGGAAGTAGCCGGAAAAGTAGGGTTGGAATTAGCCATCGTATACGAAGACCAGACCCTGAGAGCCGAGATGGAAGGAACCGATGAAAAGATGGCACAGGCCCAGGCCGATATGAAATATCTCGAAGTCAATTTTTTCAATAAAAGCAATTATATAAAGGTGGACGGAAAACCATTGTTGCTGGTTTTCGGACCACAGGAAATTTCCAGTCCTGATAACTGGAGTACTATCCTTTCGGTATTGAACACCAAACCATCTTTCCTGGCGCTCTATGGACATTCGGGAGCGACCAATAGTGCCGCTACAAAAAATGCGCAGGGCGAATATATCTGGGTGGATGCTACTTCAATGGATACCAAATACGCGGCGAAAGATAATTTTGAGTTATTTATGGGCGGTGCATATCCGGGTTTTCATGATTTCTATAAGGAAGGCGGATGGGGCGAAAGCGTTTTGTCATCCATAGATTATGCCGATGGTGCGACTTTCAGGAATTTACTCAATATGGCGAAAAGCAACCATGTGGATATGTTGCAACTCATCACTTGGAACGACTTTGGCGAAGGTACGATGATAGAACCCACCGAAGAATTCGGGTACTCCTTTTTATCTGAGCTACAGACGTTCTCAGGTATTTCATACAATACGCCTGTATTAGAGGACATCTATAAATACTATGTCTTGAAAAAGCAATACCCGAACAACCTGAAAGTACAAAGTGCCTTATCACAGGCTTTCTACTATTTCATTTCATTGCAGCAGGACAAGGCCCGGAGCATATTGGACGAATATAAAGTAAATTAAGAAAAAAGAAATATGAAGCAATTAATGTCACTGGGTTTACTTTGCGTTTTGTGCTGTTTTTATTCATGCAATAAGACGGTACAAAACGCCAAGGTAAATTCCCCCGACGGAACCATTACGGTTCAGTCGGGTATAGAGGATGGACGTATTTATTATACTGTTTCCAAAGACAATACACCGATCATTGGAAAATCATTTTTAGGATTTGTCCTGAAAGACGGCGATTTCCATGAAGGTTTCAAAATAACGGATATAACCCATTCGTCGTTCAGCGAGACGTGGGAACAGCCCTGGGGGGAGGAGATATCCGTAGATAATACCTATAACCAGATGATTGTGAGCGTAGCGGAAAGCGGAGGATTGCAGCGTAAGTTCTCTGTTGTTTTTCGTGCTTTTGACGACGGGATAGGATTCCGCTACGAATTCCCGGAACAGGAAAACCTCAAGGATTTTGTCATTATGGACGAACTGACCGAGTTTTCCCTTGCGGGAAATCATACCGCATGGTCATTTCCCACCTATACCACGGAGTATTATGAAGGATTATATAAAAAAACGCTTGCCAATGAGTTGGATACGGTAGCTACACCGCTGACAATGAAAACTGACAAGGGGTTGTATCTCACTATTCATGAGGCCAACCTCACCGATTATGCCGCCATGAACCTGACTCCCATAGATGAGACTTCTACCCTGAAAACTGATCTTACACCCTGGTCTACAGGTGAAAAGGTGTTTATGAAAGCGCTGGGTGTGACACCATGGCGGACGCTTATCATTGCGGATAAACCGGGCGACCTTATACTCTCCCGGCTGATGCTCAACCTCAACGAGCCTTGCAAAATAGAAGACACGTCGTGGATAAAACCCGGTAGGTATATAGGCATCTGGTGGGGCATGCATATGGAGAAATACACGTGGGCACCGGGACCTAAGCATGGAGCCACCACTGCAAACACGATGAGGTATATCGATTTTGCCGCCAGGCACGGTTTTTCGGGCGTACTGGTCGAAGGCTGGAACTACGGATGGGAAAACGACTGGACGAGAGAGGGTGACAAATTCAGCTTTACGCGTCCTTACCCCGATTTCGATATGGAGACAATCAGCCGGTATGCTGCCGGTAAAAACGTCAAACTCATCGGACACAACGAAACGGGCGGTGCTACCATCAATTACGAATCGCAGTTGGACAGCGCATTTGCCTTTTACAACAGGCTTGGTGTCGATGTGGTTAAAACGGGTTATGTCAGTGCTCTGCTCGACCATAAGGAAAAGCACAGCAGCCAGTATGGCGTGCGGCATTACCGTAAAGTGATAGAGACGGCTGCCAGATACCGGATCATGATAGACAATCATGAACCTGCGATGCCTACGGGCTTGCAGCGTACCTATCCTAACCTGATGACCCAGGAGGGGGTGAGGGGACAGGAATATAACGCATGGTCGGCCGACGGAGGAAATCCTCCCGAACATACCACCATTATTCCTTTTACCCGTGGATTGGCAGGGCCGATGGATTTCACGCCGGCAATATTCAACTTCGAGAATCCCGTATTCCCCAATACAAGGCCTCAGACAACACTGGCAAAACAACTGGCCGAATTCGTCGTCCTGTACAGTCCTTTGCAGATGGCTGCCGATATGATAGAGAATTATGAAAATAATCCGGCTTTCGAATTTATTACGTCATGCCCTACAAACTGGTCGAAGACAGTGGTTCCTGATGCCGAAATAGGTGAATATGTAACCATAGCCCGTAAAGACCGGGAAAGTGAAAACTGGTATGTGGGAAGCATCACCAATGCCGATAGCCGTAAATTGTCATTGTCGCTGGATTTCCTGGATAAAGGAGCTACATATCGGGCGAAAATTTTTAAAGACGGCAAGGGCGCCGACTGGAAAACAAATCCGTATGCATTGGATATAGAGGAAATGGAAGTGAATACAGACAGTTTAATTGAATTGGAACTGGTTACAAGTGGTGGTGCGGCCATCATCCTGACGAAAGAATAATCGTTTTTAGATAAGAGGAAGAGGAGACTTTCCAGCATACCGGAATAAATTCTCCTCTTCTCTTTAGAGCGGAAGACGGGACTCAAACCCGCGACCCTCAGCTTGGAAGGCTAATGCTCTATCGACTGAGCTACTTCCGCAAAAATCAATTCATAATTCTACATTCATAATTCTGCATTCTTAATTATGAATGTAGAATTATTTTGTGTGGGCAGTGATGGATTCGAACCACCGAAGGCGTAAGCCAGCTGAGTTACAGTCAGCCCCATTTGGCCACTCTGGTAACTGCCCTTTTTGCGGATGCAAAGATACTAAAATTATTTATATCTCGATTGAAGATCCATCATTTTTAATGCGGTGATGGCCGCTTCGTCACCTTTGTTTCCGTGCTTGCCACCCGCTCTGGCTTGTGCCTGGTCGAGCGTAAGGGTAGTCAGGAGTCCGAAAATCACCGGAATATCATATTTGAGATTCAGTTGGGTGGCCCCTTCTGTCACACTGTTGCAGACAAAAGTGAAATGCGGTGTTTCTCCCTGGATGACACAACCTAAAATGATAACGCTGTCTACTTTTCCTTTTTCAATCATCACCTTTGCGGCGTAGGTCAACTCGAAACTGCCGGGTACGTGTTCAATGATTATATCATCGGCCAATATGCCGAATTTCAGTAATGTATGGGTTGCTCCATTGAGCAGACTGTGAGTGACAGACGAATTCCAGTCGGAGACCACAATGCCTACCCGTTTTCCTTTTCCCCCGGGAACTGCCGTAGGATCGTAAGACGATAGGTTATTCAATGCTGTTGCCATGCTTTGTTAGTTGCTTCCTTTCAGAAATTGGGCTTGTTGGATAAACTTATCCGCTTCACGCGATTCGGGAGAATTGAGATAAGCCTCCTTGATCTGTGTGAAAATCTCAATTGCCTTGTCATAGTCGGCTTTGCTTAGATAAGCTTCACCGGCTTTCTTATAATATATGGGGCTGAGCATTTCGTTGTCGGCTTCTTTCGCTGCCTTGAGGAAGTTGCTTATAGCCTGATCGGTTTGTCCCATATTCATATATACATCACCTATAGCACCTGTAACGGCCGGAGTAATCAGCAAATCTCCTCCTTTGAATTTTTTCAGGTGTTCCAGCGCTTTCTCATTATTGCCTATCCGGCTGTAGGAAATGCCTGCATAAGCATGTGCCAGATCAGCCGTTTTGGTCCCTTTGTAACGATCGATGATAGATTCAAATCCTATATAATCGTTGCCGTTCCCGAAAAGAGCCAATGAGTCGTTCCCGTTTTGGAAGTAACGTTCCCCTTTAAAGAGGGCGGCTTGTGCTTTTTCAGTGCGGGGTGTCTTGTGTAGATAATGGTAAGCGAGATAAGCCCCTACCAGAGCAATAACTATCAGTAATACTGTTACAATGGTCCTCTGATTTTTTTCGAGAAACTGTTCAGAAGTGGTAAGCGCTTCTCCGATATTTTCGAAATTCTTCTCGGCTTTCGATTCTTTTGTTTTTTTAGCAGACATATTTCTTTGAAAAAAATGTTATGTTTTATTTTTCGAGATGCAAAAGTACAGTTTTTTAAACGATAAATAAAATTTCATCACTTGTTTTTTATGAAAATGAGAGATTGTTTTAATCTTTTTCGTAGGTTTGTAGTCTAAATGTATGTTTAAAGTGGACAAGTGCCTCAGTGGACAAGTGTCCAGGTCTTTATTCTTTACTCTTTATTGTAAAAAATTGATATGAAAAAGTATATATTGGTTGCAAGCATATTGATAATAGGCCTGTCGGAGATGGCAGCACAGGTGGATGCCGGTTTCACTAACGTTCCGGTTGTGAACGGGAAAGTGGTTTTTGAACAGTTTGTCCTTACGGATCAAGGGCTTTCGGCCGATCAAAAATATGCTGTTTTGCAAAAATGGGTGAAAGGCAAGTATGCCGGAAGTCCGTTGGTGTCGGGCATTCGTTTCGATGATAAAAACCAATCCGCCACGGTAAGTGCAAAAACAGAATTGTCGGGCATGCCGGAGAAAACAGTGATGAATTACCGGTTCGACCTCTCCATCGCCAATGCCGGATGTGTACTGGTGATAAGGGATATTTCCTATCAAAGTACACCGAAGCAGGGGCAGGGAGCATCTTCTTTTCCGAAGACCATTACGGCCGAGCAAACAATTACCGATCAGGCGGTAAATGCCGGTGGGGAAGAGGGTCAAATGAGAAGCAGTATTCGAAAAGAAACCCTTTCTTTCCTGAGTGGCATATATAAAGAGGTGTCAGGCTTGTTTTAACAAACCATATATCTTCATGACCTTGGGCGTATGAATAAAAATATCGTATAAAAGCTTTGGTAAATTGAAATTATATGATTAATTTTGCGCCCTGATTTACCGGAAAATAAAATTCCGGTGAGGTGCTGTGGGTATGATCCATGGGTATCGATTGTGGGTGAATAATAAAGTAACACATTATATAGCAATGTCTAAGATTTGTCAAATAACAGGAAAAAGAGCAATGGTTGGCAACAACGTTTCTCATTCTAACAAGAAGACGAAACGTAAATTCAATGTCAATTTGTTCACAAAGAAGTTCTATTGGGTGGAAGAAGATTGCTGGATCAGCCTCAACATATCGGCATCCGGTTTGCGTACCATCAATAAGATCGGTTTGGATGCAGCCTTGAAAAAAGCCGCTGCAAATGGGTATTTAAACGCTTAATGAGAGGGAGGAAGCAGCAATGGCAAAAAAAGTAAAAGGAAACAGGATACAGGTGATCCTGGAATGCACTGAACACAAGGAAAGTGGCATGCCCGGGACTTCAAGGTATATCACCACAAAGAACAGAAAGAATACAACAGAACGGTTGGAATTGAAAAAATACAATCCCATACTGAAGAGAATGACCGTTCATAAAGAAATCAAGTAAAACAAGATAGACTATGGCAAAGAAAGCAGTGGCGGGATTCCGTGACAAAAATACAACTACCGGGCGTAGTCATACCAAAGTAATCAAAATGGTGAAATCGCCCAAGACCGGAGCGTACAGTTTCAAAGAAGAGATGATCCTGAACGACCAGGTGAAAGATTATTTTTCGAAATAAATCTGATCGGTTAAAAATATATAAAAGCTTCCCTGTGCTCAAACGCAGGGAAGTTTTTTATTCACTATTTTGTAGCTTTGTAGAAACGGAAAAATCAAAGGTATCTTAATAATTGTGCTATGGGCTTTTTTGATAGATTCACCAAAGGGAAGAAAGAAACGCTGGACAAAGGTCTCGAAAAGACCAAGGAGAGTTTTTTTTCGAAGATCACACGTGCCGTTGCCGGCAAGTCGAAGGTCGATGATGATGTGCTCGACAATCTGGAGGAGATATTGGTGACCTCCGATGTAGGGGTGGATACCACCCTCAAAATTATTGAGCGCATTGAAGAGCGCGTGGCCAGGGACAAGTATGTAGGGACAGATGAGTTGACGGCCATGCTTCGTGATGAGATTGCCCTCCTTCTCACCGAAAATAACAGTGACGACCTGTCGGAATTTACGCTTCCCGAAGATAAAAAGCCTTATGTGATCATGGTGGTAGGTGTGAATGGCGTTGGCAAAACGACTACCATCGGTAAGCTGGCATACCAATTCAGGCAAAAAGGGTATTCTGTGTACCTGGGAGCCGCCGATACATTCCGCGCAGCGGCAGTGGAACAACTTGATGTCTGGGGCAAGCGGGTAGGGGTACCGGTAATCAAGCAGAAAATGGGATCAGATCCCGCGTCGGTGGCCTTCGACGCGGTCAGTTCGGCCAAGGCGCATGATGCCGATGTGGTAATCATAGATACCGCCGGTCGCCTGCATAACAAGGTTAGTCTTATGAACGAGCTGACCAAGATAAAAAATGTGATGGGAAAGATTGTTCCCGGGGCACCCGATGAAGTACTTCTTGTCCTTGACGGTTCCACCGGGCAAAATGCTTTTGAACAGGCCAAACAGTTTACGGCTGCCACCGAAGTGACCGCCCTTGCCATTACCAAGCTCGACGGCACTGCCAAGGGCGGCGTGGTGATCGGTATTTCGGATCAGTTCAGGATACCGGTGAAGTACATCGGCTTGGGTGAAGGAATGACAGACTTGCAGGTATTCAACAGAAGGGAATTTGTGGATTCCCTGTTTGGAGAGTGAAATGTTCCGGGTGAAATCCGGAGAATATGTAAAGCGATTGTAAGGACAAATAGATGGTCAATAACAAGATAGATGTCGTTACGCTGGGTTGTTCCAAAAACCTTGTCGATTCTGAATTGTTGATGCGGCAACTGGTTGCCAACGGATATACCGTGGAACATGATCCTCAAACACCCCGCGGTGATATTGCCGTGATCAACACCTGTGGATTTATCGGCGATGCAAAAGAGGAATCGATCAACATGATTCTTTCCTTTGCCGAAGCGAAGAAACGGAACAAACTCAAAAAACTGTTTGTGATGGGGTGTCTCTCCGAACGATACAGGGAAGAATTGCAGGAAGAGATTCCCGAAGTGGACAAGTTTTACGGGAAATTCGACTGGCGGGCGCTTATTGGCGATCTCGGTAAATCTTATTACAAGGAGTGGGAATTCGACCGGTCGTTATCCACGCCACCTCATTATGCCTACGTGAAAATATCGGAAGGGTGCGACAGGACCTGTTCATACTGCTCCATCCCCTTGATCACGGGAAAATACAGGTCCCGTCCCATTGAGGGGATCGAAGAAGAGGTGCGGCGATTAGTAGCCAAAGGGGTGAAGGAATTCCAGTTTATCGCCCAGGATCTTACCTATTACGGGCTCGACCTATACCGGCAGATGAAACTGCCCGAATTGGTGGAGCGGGTGTCGGATATAGAAGGAGTGGAGTGGATCCGCCTTCATTATGCTTATCCTGCCCATTTCCCGACAGACCTGTTGCGGGTGATACGCGAACGCGAGAATGTATGTAACTATCTCGATATTGCTTTGCAGCATATTAGCGACCACATGTTGAAAACCATGCGGCGCAATATCACCAAACAACAGACCATTGATCTGGTCCAGCGTTTCCGGGACGAGGTGCCCGGTATCCATCTGCGTACGACCATGATGGTGGGGCATCCCGGCGAAACGGAAGAAGATTATCTCGAACTGCTCGATTTCGTGGAAAAGACCGGCTTTGAACGGTTGGGCGCTTTCCCGTATTCACATGAAGAAGATACGTATAATGATAGGCATTATGCTGATGACGTGCCTGCAGGAGTGAAGCAGGAAAGAATGAACAGGTTGATGGAACTGCAGGAAGGAATTGCCCTGTCGGTGAATGAAGCAAAAGTGGGGGAGACCCTGAAGGTGATCATCGACCGGGAAGATCCCGAGTACTATGTAGGGCGTACCGAATTCGATTCACCTGAGGTGGATGGGGAGGTGCTGATTGATAAGACGAATCAACTGGAAATTGGCCGGTTTTACGATGTGAAAATCAAGGGGGCTATGCCTTTTGATTTGATGGGAGGGTTGGAGTAAATTACTAATTACTAATTACTAATTACTAATTACCAATTACTAATTACCAATTACCAATTGATTGAGGATTAAAAAATGGAGAAGTTCGGGAAGTCAGAAATCTTGAATTTGAATAGGTATGACGCATAAAGATTTTATTGCAGAAGTAGCCAGACGGTTAAAGTGGACGGATGAGAAAACTTCCGGTATCATTGAGACGATCATAGAAGTGGTGAGTACCGAATTAAAAATGAATAATCCGGTGGCCATCGATGATTTCGGTACTCTAAAAACCGATATTCAACCGGAATATATTCTGGTGAATCCGGAGACTAAAGAACGGCTTTTGATGCCGCCTGCCGTTGAGATCATTTTTGAAGCTTTCTCTCAGGAAAATGATGAAAGCTTGTTATCTTATGCCGGTTTTACTCCTGATGAGCTATTCTATAATGAAGTGAATAATTCTTTCTCTCAGTTTGAACCCACGCCATTGAATGAGGACATTCAGTTTCCGGGTATTCCTGAAATAGTTGCGGGGGATTTTGAAGAAGAAAGTGATGTTATCGAGTTGCCGGATTTGCCGGAAGAAAGTGATGTCATCGAGTTGCCGGATTTACCGGGAGAAAGTGATGTCATCGAGTTGCCGGATTTACCGGGAGAAAGTGTAGTGGAGGACGAAACACCGGAGGTTCCGCCTGAAAAGATCCAGTACGAAAAGATTCCACATCAAGAATTTCCAACTCCCTTAACCCCTGTATTTCCGCCTGGTCCCCGTTCCCGCTCCCGTCGGGAACGGAGAAGCAACAAAAGAGTATCGTCTGTGTGGATCCCGATTGCGGGAGGGGTAGCCATTGTCGTGGCCTCATTTTTTTTTTTCAAAGGAGACAGGAACAGGTAAAGCAAAGACGATAGTTGAGGATATTCCGGTTATAGCCGCTCCAATTATTGACTCTGTCCGGCAGCCTTCTTTTACTCAGCAAGAAACGAAGACTGTAGTTCTTTCTGAAGGGAAAACATTGCGATTGTTGGCGCTTGACCTTTGGGAAAACCGGGAATTTTGGGTCTATATCTACCTTGCGAATAAAGATAAAATTCCTAATCCTAATAAAGTCCCGTCGGGAACGATATTGGTTTTGCCTGATATATCTGTTTACTCTATCAATGCGGCAGACCCACATTCGGTTGCCAAAGCAAAATCTCTGGGGAATGAATTGCTGAGAAATTTTTAGAGGATAATTGTCTTTGGAAATTTGTACTCTAACTTATGATAAAGACAAGATCGAAATAAAATGATATGGATTTATATTATCAACGTTAAATAAATAATCTTATGCAAAAACAATTGACCGCATTGGCCATATTACTGCTTGCCACAGTCTTTCTTTTTAGCTGTACCAATGGTACACAAGGGACGAAAGTCCAAAATGAGAAAGGTCAACCCATCCGCACGGAAGTACCCGAACGTCCTGCGGGACAAAAAGACGTATTGGGATTAGTTGCCGAAAAGATTGATACGGTGCGTGTCGGTTTTATCGGATTGGGTATGCGCGGCCCGGGTGCCGTGCAACGCTTTACCCATATCCCGGGAACGAAGATCGTTGCCTTGTGCGACCAGCATGAGGATAGGGTAGAGAAGGCACAGGGCATCCTGGAGAAAGCGGGGTTACCTCGCGCCGCTTCCTACAGCGGTAGTCAGGACGCCTGGAAGGAACTTTGCCAGCGCGACGATATCGACCTGGTTTATATCGCAACCGACTGGAAGCATCATGCTCCGATGATGATCTATGCCATGGAACAGGGTAAGCATGTAGCCTGCGAGGTGCCTGCGGCAATGACCCTCAATGAGATATGGGATGTGGTGAATACCGCCGAGCGTACACAGAAACACTGCATGCAGCTTGAAAACTGCGTCTATGATTTCTTTGAACTGACTACCTTGAATATGGCACAACAAGGACTTTTCGGAGAGATCCTCCATACCGAGGGAGCCTATATCCACCAGTTGGAAGAGTTTTGGGATTATTATGAAGGCGACTGGCGAATGCAGTTCAACAAGGAATTCCGGGGTGATGTGTATGCCACACACGGTATGGGGCCTGCCGCACAGGCACTGGACATTCACCGCGGTGACAGGATGACTACGCTTGTATCGATGGATACCAAACCGGTAAGCATTCCCGAATACCTGGTCGAAAAGAGGGGAGTGGATCGCGACAGCGCGTATATGTTTGCGAACGGACAGCACACGATGACGATGATCCGTACGGAGAAGGGCAAAACGATCCATATCCAGCACGACGTGGCTTCACCACGCCCTTATAGCCGGATGTACCAGGTGAGCGGGACGAAGGGTTTTGCCAACAAATACCCGAACGAGGGTTATGCGCTTCAGGGCGATGTGCTGTCAGATGGCGATGTGCCCAATCATGAGAACCTGAGTGCCCATAATTATGTATCGAATGAAGTGCGTGATGCGTTGATGAAGAAGTACAAACACCGTATTCATCGCGAGCTGGAAGAAAAAGCCAAGGAAGTGGGCGGCCATGGTGGCATGGACTTCATCATGGATTACCGTTTGATCTACTGTCTGCGGAACGGATTGCCACTGGACATGGACGTGTATGACCTGGCCGAGTGGTGCAGCCTGGCTGAGTTGAGCCGTATCTCTATCGAAAACAACAATACATCCGTGGAAGTGCCCGACTTTACCCGTGGTAACTGGAACAGGATACAAGGATTCAGGCACGCGTTTGTCGACTGACCGTATTGATAGATTACCAACAAAAAAGCGAGTCTCTGATAAAGGCTCGCTTTTTTGTTGGGTTTTATCTGAAATCATTTCCTGTTTTTCAATAAATCCGGGATCTGGCTCGGTTCTTTGGCGACCGGAACTCCCGCGGCCTCAAATGCAGCTATCTTTTCGGCAGCTGTTCCGCTACCGCTGGAAATGATGGCGCCGGCATGCCCCATCTGCTTTCCGGGGGGAGCCTGTTGTCCGGCAATAAATACGGCTACAGGCTTTGTAATATGCTCCTTGATGTATGCAGCGGCCCGCTCTTCAGCATCACCTCCGATTTCACCGATCAACACGATAGAGTCGGTTTCAGGGTCATTTTCGAACATTTCAAGAAGTTCTATAAAGTAGAGTCCCACGACCGGATCACCTCCCACGCCTACAGCGGTGGATTGTCCTGTTCCGTTTTCTGTGAGATTGTAGACTACTTCGTAAGTAAGGGTGCCGCTACGGCTGATCACGCCGGTTCCCCCCTGTTTGAAGATCATGGAAGGCATAATTCCAACGAGGCTCTTGCCCGGAGAGATCAGTCCGGGACAATTGGGGCCGATAAGACGGGCTCCCTTCCGTTGGATATAGTGGTATGCTTCTATCACATCGAGTGTAGGTACTCCTTCTGTGATGGTGATGATCAGTTTTACACCGGCATCGGCAGCCTCCATCATGGCATCTTTGGCAAATGGAGCGGGAACAAAGATAATCGATGTGTTGGCACCCGTCTCTGCTACGGCATCCCTTACCGTATTAAATACAGGAATCCCCTCTACAAGTTCGCCCGCCTTTCCGGGTGATGTTCCTCCCACTATATGGGAGCCGTAGGCTTTCATCTTTGAAGTGTGGAATCCACCGTCACGGCCGGTTATTCCTTGTACTATTACCCGGGTGTTTTTATCTATAAGGATGCTCATATTTTTGTTGTTATTCAGTTGTTGTTCAGTTGTTATTCGATTGTTATTCGGTTGTTGTTCAATTGTTGTTCAGTTGTTATTTAAACTACATGCGAAGCATGAATAACTATTGAATAACGGCGAAGCCGTATAACAATTGAATTGAATAACGTGCGAAGCATCAATCAGCACATTGAGACCGCTTTAGCTGTAGCTTCTCCCATAGTCTCAGCTACATAAAGGCCGGATCCCTGTAGCATGGCACGTCCCTCCTTTTCATTGGTCCCGGTAAGGCGGATGACTACGGGAATATCTGTTTTGAACTGTTTGAAAGCTTCCAATAATCCTTTTGCCACGTCATCACACCGGGTGATACCACCGAAAATATTGATCAACACTACTTTTACATTTTGATCGCTCAGGAGTAGCTTCATGGCTTCAATCACTTTTGTAGGATTGGAGCTACCGCCTATATCAAGAAAATTAGCGGGATTGCCCCCATAAAGTTTTATCATATCCATGGTAGCCATTGCCAGACCGGCGCCATTTACCATACATCCTATCTCTCCGCCCAGGTTCACATAACTGAATCCTTTACTCTTGGCGTTTTGTTCCTTTTTTTCCTCTTCGGTAGGTTCATTGAGTGCCGCTATTTTGGGATGCCGGAAGAGCGCATTGTCGTCGAATGTCATTTTTGCGTCGATGGCCATGATATCCCCTTCCCTGGTAAGAACCAGCGGATTGATCTCTGCCAGAGAGGCATCCGTACTGACGAACAGTTTGTAGAGCTTCTGGAAGATCACAGTAGCCTGGCGCACCTGTTTGATGTCGTTGAATAGCTTGAATGCCGCTTCACGGGCCAGATAATCGGGCACACCTATTGAGGGGTCAATGATAAACTTATGGATTTTTTCCGGTGAAATACGGGCGACTTCCTCAATATCCATCCCTCCCTCTTTGCTTAACATAAGGATAGCGGATTTTGATTTCCTGTCGATCACGTAACTTACATAGTACTCTTTCTCAATATTAATCGCCTGGCCTACCAAAATACGATCGACAGTAAATCCTTTGATATTCATCCCGAGAATGGATGCGGCATGCTTGCGCAGTTCTACTTCTCCGTCAGCCAATTTTACTCCACCGGCTTTTCCCCTGCCGCCGGTATGTACCTGCGCTTTTACGATTACCTTTTGCGAGTCTAACTGACTGTAGGCTTTGACTGCGTCCTCCACAGAACGGCATACTATACTCCTATCGACGGGTATCCCATACGTTGCAAACAATTCTTTTGCCTGATATTCATGAATTTTCATACTATTATTTTATTTTTTTTCTTGTCGGTGTATGGAACTCGCAATAATCCTCATTTTGGGTGTAATGGTGTTTATGCTCGTTTCATGAGGCTTTTTCCTATATAATTTTATGTTGATTAAAAATTACTGTAAATCTAATAAAATATTTTGAATTAATAAATCCAATAGTGTTCATGGAGAACGCTTCATCACATTAAATTGTTTAACAGAATACAATGATTTTCTTGTGCCATTAAATTTCGATATCCTCTATGGAGATGATTTTCTTGGAAATAGCGTAGATGGTGAGTCCCGACTGGCTGCGTATTCCGGTTTTCATGGCAATGTTTTTCCTGTGCCTTACCACCGTATGAATACTGATGTTGAGCGCATCGGCAATTTCCTTGTTTAGCATTCCGTTGACGAGGCCGGTCAATACCTCGATCTCTCTTTTGGTGAGGTTTTCTTCGCCCTCCTTTTCATTGGGCTGAGATTGGCTCTTTTTATCGAGTTTCAGCAGCAGGTGTATGATATGCTCGGTTGAGTCGTAAAGGGTAAAAGTAATATCGGTCAGTATGGATGGTTTATGCATCATGCCGAAATCGATACCGGCAATAGATAGGGCAGGATAGTTCTTCCTGATTTTTTTAATTTCTTTTTCCCGGTTTACGAATTGTACCGGATTGGCAATCAGGATATCGACCGGATTGGATTCTAGGAACCCGATAAAGTCGTCGAGTGTTTCTAACCTGTAGATATGGCAATCCATGTCCGATTGGTAGAGTATCGCCTGTATACCTTCGCAGATAATCTTCGAAGATTCTAAAATAGCAATATGGAGTTGCGTGGACTTATTCATTTTTCCCTCCTTCAATCTCTATTCCCGACGGAATCAGAATGGTCTCCTCTATCAGGGAGTGGATATATAGATCGAATTCAACTTCATAAAGCGACATGAACAACTTACGGCGAAGATCCAGATCGTTGTCGATCTTTATATATTTAAGCAGAAGGTTTTTCAAATCCTTCAGCTTCAGTTCTATATCGGTGTGATGATCACTGTATTCCCTGGAGGAATAAACTTCCTGCTCGTTATTGTTCTTATCGCTCCCTAAGAGCGTGATGAAGTAAGGGAAAGCCACTTCGTCTTCATAATCGAGATGTTCCCTGACCTCCGCAAAATATTCATTGAAGAATTTTTCCAATAATTTCAATTCTTTCTCGGGATGATTTTCCTGAAGCTGACGGATATAAGTGCTGATTTGTGGATATTTATCGAAACGGTAATAGTCGTGGGTACTCTTCAGAAAATCGATTACCTGGAGCAAATCCTTCCTGGTAAATGGCCGTTCCCCTCTAATTCCTGACCCATTATAAAGATTGGCAATGCTGATGAACAACTGTTCGCTGACATCGTACTGGTTGCATAGTTGCGACACGGTACGGTCACTTACCCGGAAGTCGATGTTGAAATGTTGCAACATAAGCAACAGGTAAGGGTTGCCGTCAATCAGATCGGCCATCTTCATATATGGCTTTACTCTTATCCTTGAAAAATGATACATCCCGTAGAATCTATTAACTGGTGAAGCAATGATGCAAAAATAGTAAAAAATATGGTAATTTAGAATGAATCTATATTAAACTCTGATAAGCCAGCGTGATTTTCCTGAAAATAACAGTTTATCCCGGTTTTTTTTGTATCATTGCGCTTTAAATTAAAAAAAATGTTCGATTTTCAAAGTTTACTGATCCGCCGCCGCAGCATCAGGAATTTTAGTGCGGAATTATTATCTCCTGATGAGATCCGGAGAATCATTGAGGCAGCTCTTCTTTCGCCTACTTCCAAAAACAAGCACTCATGGGAGTTTATAGCCGTGGAAGAGAAAGAGGCTCTGTCTAAATTATCGGTTTGTAAACCGGGTAGTGCTTCGTTTGTGGCTGATGCCGTCCTGGCTGTTGTGGTGTTGGGAAACCCGCTGATAAGCGATGCCTGGGTAGAAGATGCCTCCATAGCTGCCATCAATATGCAGTTACAGGCCGAAGAGCTGGGTATAGGCAGTTGTTGGGTGCAGGTGAGAAACCGGAATTATTCCGATACGATATCGGCAGGTGAATATATCAATGACCTGCTGGAGATCCCTATGCCATTGGAAGTATTGTGTGTGATTGCCTTTGGTAAAAAAGAGAAGGAGAGAACTCCGGCCGATCTGGATAATCTTCATTGGGAAAAAGTACATATCGGAACATATAGACCGGATGACAATTGAAATTGAAATTGAAAGTTGACAATTGACAACGAAATGAAGAATTAGCTGATTATCCATTGGTA
>ERZ778021.305-NODE-305-length-99144-cov-7.549001_pt1 | contig 99144 bp, 104 predicted proteins | sample MGYA00375751_ERZ778021 | MGnify/ENA primary metagenome ERZ778021 (study PRJEB29350, sample SAMN05389814) | bioreactor metagenome | isolation source: Thiocyanate stock bioreactor | place: South Africa: University of Cape Town | collected 2013-08-29 ... | reverse complement strand
GACCAGACCGGCGACAAATACAAAGTACATCCTATTGAATAAACAATAAATAAGACTGTTTTAACATGGAAGAAGAAACATTATTAGCCCAGGTCACCGACAAGGCTATGTCCTGGATTAAAGGAAATTATGATGCCGAAACTAAGCGAGAGGTACAACAGATGCTCGATAGTGACGACAAAACAAAACTGATCGATGCATTTTATAAGGATCTTGAATTCGGCACCGGCGGACTACGAGGCATCATGGGAGCCGGCAGCAACCGAATGAATATCTATACGGTAGGTTCTGCCACACAAGGGCTCTCGAATTATCTGAAGAAAGAGTTTACCGACCTGGACGAGATCAAGGTAGTGATCGGTCATGACTGCCGCAACAATAGCCGCAAATTTGCTGAAATATCAGCCGATATTTTCAGCGCCAATGGTATCAAAGTATATCTTTTTGAAAGTCTCCGTCCTACTCCCGAAGTATCTTACGCTATCAGGAGATTAGGGTGCCAGAGTGGAATCATGATCACCGCTTCACACAACCCCAAAGAATACAACGGCTACAAAGCATATTGGGACGACGGAGCACAGGTGCTTGCCCCACACGATAAAAATATCATCGCAGAGGTTAATCGTATTAAATCGGTAGATGATATACATTTTGAGGGAAACAAAGCACTGATCGAGATCATCGGAAAGGATATGGACAAGGCGTTTATCGAAGAAGTAAAGAAACTGGTGCTCTCTCCGGAGGCCATTGCCCGCCATAATGACCTGAAGATTGTCTACACACCGATCCATGGCGCCGGAAGTACACTCGTGCCCGATGCGTTGAGGGCAATAGGTTTTACCAATATTATCTCCGTACCTGAACAGGATGTGATAAGCGGGGACTTCCCTACTGTGGTCTCCCCCAATCCCGAAGAGCCGGCAGCACTCGACCTGGCGATCAGAAAAGCCATTGAGACCGGAGCCGACCTGGTGATGGCATCCGATCCCGACGCCGACCGTATCGGTACGGCGATCCGCGATAAAGAGGGGAACTTTATCCTGGTGAACGGTAACCAGACTATGCTGATTTGCCTCTACTACCTGATGACCCGCAGGGATGAACTGCAACTGCTTACCGGTAAGGAATACGTAGTAAAGACCATTGTCACCACAGAATTGGTAAAAGAGATCGCCCACAAAAGAGGAATTGAACTTTTCGACTGCTACACCGGTTTCAAATGGATCGCAAAGATTATTCGCCAGAACGAAGGAATAAAGAATTATATCGGCGGTGGAGAAGAAAGTTATGGTTTTCTCGCCGGTGACTTCGTTCGCGACAAAGACTCCGTATCGGCCTGTACCCTGTTCGCTGAGATTGCTGCCTGGGCACACGATAACGGGAAGACTATGTATGAACTGCTGCAAGACATTTATTTAGAGTACGGATATTCCAAAGAGGTGGGTATCTCCCTCGTACGCAAAGGCAAGGAAGGCGCCGACGAGATAGAGGCGATGATGAAAAATTTCCGGGTGAACCCCCTGACTTCATTGGGCGGATCTCCCGTTACCCTCGTGAAGGATTTCGCAAAACTGGAGGCTGTGGACCATCTTCATGGCGAACATATATCCCTCGAAATGCCAACCACATCCAACGTGCTCCAATACTTCACCGAAGAAGGGACAAAACTCTCTATCCGTCCATCGGGTACGGAGCCAAAGATCAAATTCTATATTGAAGTGAAAGGTGGAACAGCAAAAACGAGAGAGGCACTGGAAGAAGCGGAAGAAGCAGCAAACCGAAAAATCGTTGCTATTCGGGAAGAATTGGGGATTTAATGTACCAATTTTCTTAGGAACGAGTTACATAGCCAAACTTGTTTGAGCTTTGTCGAGTGACGACAGAAAATGAACGAAGTCAATGTGAATAATATAATCAAATCAGTCTTTACTCTTTGTTCTTTACTCTTTACTCTAAAAAAAATGAAACGAAAACTAACAATAGCTTTGGTGGCACATGACCACCGCAAAGCCGATATGGTGGAATGGGTGGTGTTTAATGCCGACTTTTTGTCGAAGCATCACCTCGTTTGTACCGGTACCACCGGAACACTGGTGCGAGACGCTTTATATGATAAAGGAGTCTTTCCTTCATTCACTATCATGAATTCGGGACCGATGGGAGGCGATGCCGAGATTGCCGCTATGGTGGTTCGTAAGGAAATAGACCTGGCCGTTTTTCTGATAGACGACCTCAATCCACAACCCCATGAAGCGGATATCATGATGTTGCTCCGTCAATGCCGGGTACATAATGTTCCCATTGCCTGCAACCGGTACAGCGCCGACCTGATGATCACCAGCAATTTGTGGGATGATGATGACTATATGCCATCACCACCCCGGTATGAAAAATTCGACAGAGAAACGTTGAACCTCTGAAGCAACTAAGCAAAACATCCCTCATCGGCAGACAATAGCCAATGAGGGATTTTAGGTTAAGACAATATGACAACATATATTTCCATACTAAGGGGTATTAACGTAAGCGGGCAAAAGCTTATTAAAATGGATGTGCTGCGGAAATCTTACGAGAGTCTGGGATTCGAGAATGTGGCTACTTATCTGCAAAGCGGAAATATACTCTTCACATGTAGAGAGACCGGAACGGATGCGCTTGCACAAATCCTATCCCGACAAATCGAAATCGACTTCGGCTTTGACGTACCGGTAATTGTATTGCCCGTCGATAAACTACAGCAAATTATCGACCATAATCCGTTTGTTAAAGAAAGCGATAAAGACAAAACTTTTTTGCACGTAACATTTCTGTCGTCAATCCCCGGAAAATATGACCTAAACGCCATACAAGCAAGGAAACAAGAAGGTGAGGAGATATACATTACCGGTAACGCTGTGTACCTCTATTGCCCCAACGGATACGGCAGATCAAAATTAAGCAACAATTTCCTGGAAGCAAAACTAAAAGTCACAGCTACCACAAGGAATTGGAAAACAACCAATGAACTTCTGAATATAGCCCGGAAATATGAATAAAGAACCGTATCGCAAAAATCCACAATAATCTGAGATATCGCATAAACAAGCGATAATTCAAATTATTGCTAAAATACGCAATAATTTAAATTATTGCACAATTATGCAATAATTTGTTTTTTGTTGTAACTTTGTGATTCAATACAGTAGACTATTTCTGCGCCCGGCAAAAGTAAAAAAGTTTTATCTCTGCTCTCGCTTACGGAAATAGTTCAATATAACACCCATACTATGATAGCAGTTATAAAAGGAGATATCATCGCATCCAGAAAACTGACAGATCAGGAGAAATGGCTGTCACCATTAAAGAATTTGTTGGCAACATGGGGTAAAACTCCCGAACAATGGGAATTGGTATGGGGTGATTTTTTTCAGGTAGAGATCGATCATCCGGAAGAAGCACTCCAAAAAGCGCTTACAATAAAAACACTGATAAAAAAAACAGAACCGCTGAACGAGCGAAAGAAGATCAGTACTATAGATGTAAGGATAAGCATAGGTATAGGAGAGAAGACCTATTCAGGTGTAAAAATATCAGAAAGTAACGGATCAGCATTTATCTATGCCGGCGAAAGATTTGATGAACTTAGAAAGGAAAAGATCACTATGGGGGTAAAAAGTCCCTGGTCGGTTTTTGATGAGGAAATCAATTTATATCTTAAATTAGCAGGTACTTTTATGGATAAATGGACTATCTCTTCAGCGGAGTTGATGTATGCTGTACTTGAAAACAGTACATATACACAGGAAGAGATTGGAAAACTGTTGGGAATAAAACAAAGCGGAGTAAGCGGAAGATGGAATCGGGCCAATGTGGAGGAAATACTGGATGTGGAAAGGATGTATAGAAACAGGATTAAAGCACTACTATCATGACATTACTTATCAAACTCATACTGGCTCACTTTATCGGTGATTTTTTATTGCAGCCCAAATCCTGGGTAAAAGAGAAAGAGACCAAAAAGCTCAAATCTCCAAAATTCTATCTGCATATTTTATTACACGGCGTAGTATATCTGTTGATACTCTGGGATTGGAACTATTGGCTTTTGGCCTTGCTTTTGATGTCTGCACACGGGATAATCGATATAATAAAATTATATGCCCAGAAAGAGAACAATAAACCCAAATGGTTTTTGATCGATCAGGGGTTGCATATAATCACTATTCTGGTGTTATGGTATATTTGGTCCGGGCTAAATTTCAAGTTTCAGGAATGGTTCGAGAATGTAAACGTATGGGGTTACCTCACGGCCATACTTTTTTTAACGGTAGTGAGCAGTATAATCATACAGGTTCTTATGTCCAATTGGTCAAAAGCACTGAACGACAACAACGATGCTTCTTTAAGCAATGCAGGCAAATATATAGGCATATTGGAGCGATTATTTGTTTTTACATTTATAATGACCGGCAATTGGGCTGCGATAGGATTTTTGCTGGCTGCAAAATCGGTTTTCCGTTTTGGAGACTTACGGGAATCGAAAGACAGAAAATTAACTGAATATATTCTGATCGGGACATTGCTCAGTTTTGGTATCGCAGTTGCTACGGCAATGCTAATGTTGGAATTACAATAAGATTATATCAACACCCTGTATTAACACGGGTTACCGACATTTATGCAAAAGGGATGAAACATTCAATCCCTTTTTTTGTTTTAATAGAGGACGATTGTAAAAGGAAACGGATATGAAAACTCATACTACAAATTATTTCAACACACTGATTGAAGTGGCGGAAGATACGAAAACGGACCACGGCACGATACCTCCGGCAAAAGATAATAAGACCGTTGCCCAGATGCAATACGAATTGCTCAATGGTAATCCTTATAAATACAGTTCCGACGATATTCTCTTTCAGGTATACGCGGAGAGGAACGACATACCCGAAAATGAATACCCACAGGCAAAAGGACAGTTCTTCTCAAAAGGACAACCATGCTTTCGAACCTCACCCTTGACAAAGAACTACGGCTTTGGTATCCATAGTAACGGCGAAGGTAAAATCGCCCTCTATGGAATGGAAACCGAAGAGTATCAACAGCTTTTAGCCAATACAGCCATAAAGAAGGTAAAAGCGATGAAATCGGGCAAATAAATATGCGTTGAAAGAATAAACTTTTACAAATAAAATAATAAACCGAATATGAACAAACTGATAGTAATAGTACCACTAATGGTAATCGTACAATTAATTTCGGCCCAGTCGACCCAGTCACTGAAAACAGTCTCTTATATGGACGGAACACAGGAGTTGAATGGATTGGTCACAGCCAATGCCGGTCAGCAATTACCCGGCGTATTGATCCTGCCTGCATGGAAAGGAGTTGATAATGAAGCCAGAACAGCTGCTTTGGAGTTGGAAAAAGAAGGTTATATTACTTTTATAGCGGATATCTACGGGAAAGGAAATATCCCTGAGGACAATGCATCTGCTGCAAAATTATCCGGTTCTTACAAAAGTGATTATAATGCCTATCAGCACCGGATTGCTTTAGCGTTGGAGGAACTGAAGAGACAAGGTGCATTGCCCGACAAGATAGCTGTCATCGGTTATTGTTTCGGAGGAACGGGCGTGTTGGAAGCGGCGCGGGCAGGATTTGACGTGCAGGGAGTCGTCTCGATACATGGCGGATTGGGCAAAGACAAATCCCGGCCAAACGTTCCTATAAAGACAAAAGTGCTGGTACAACACCCGGCAGAAGACAAGAGTGTATCCCGGGAAGATTATGACGGTCTTGTAAAAGAACTCAGGGATGGCAATGCCGACTGGCAGATCATCACTTATGCCAATAGCGGCCACACGTTCACCAATCCCGAATCGAACGAATATAACGAAGTTATGGCCAAAAGAGCATGGAACCATCTATTGATGTTTCTCGAAGAGATATTAAGATAAAAGAAAAATTATGAGTAAAGTAAAGATCAGTAACACAGATTTGGAAATAACCCGCATTAATTTGGGCGGAAATGTATTCGGATGGACACTGGATGAAGTGAAATCCTTTGAAATACTGGATCAATTCATTGAACAGGGTGGAAATTTCATCGATACTGCCGATACTTATCCCTGGTGGATAAACGGTACAGGCGGATTGTCGGAAACCACTATCGGAAAATGGTTGAAATCGAGAGGAAACCGCAAGAATCTGGTGATCGCCACAAAAGTAGGTTCACAAACCAAAGAGCACGGGTTCGATATCAGCAAAAAACATATCCTGAACTCTGTAGATGAGTCGTTACAACGGCTTCAGACCGATTATATCGACCTCTATTACACCCATTTCGATGATGGGAAAACGCCCGTTGAAGAGACATTGTCCGCTTATGATGAAATCATCAAGGCCGGAAAAGTCCGGTATATCGCCGCATCCAATGTGTCTCCCGAAAGGCTGGTCGCATCCTTTGAAGCGGCAGAAAAGAATAACTTCCCGAGATATGTCGCCCTGCAACCCCATTACAACTTGGTAGAAAGGGCAAAATATGAGAACGGATACGCCCCTTTGGTAGAGAAATATAATTTAAGTGTCTTTCCCTACTACTCTTTGGCGGCAGGTTTCCTCACAGGCAAATACCGCTCCGAAACTGATTTCGGGAAGAGTGTCCGGGGCGAAGGCGCAAAAAAATACCTGAACGAGAAAGGTTTTGCCATATTGGAGGCACTGGACAAAGTATCCGCAAAACACGGTACCTCTCAGGCGGCAGTCGCCCTGGCATGGCTTTTAGCGCAACCACATATCGGTGCTCCCATTGCAAGCGCCACCAGCCAAAGCCAGTTAGAGACGTTATTCGCAGCAACCAGACTCAATCTGGACAAAGAAGACCTGGAATTATTGGACAAAGCGAGCGAATAACCGAATATTGAAGAAGGACAGTTCCGTTGTTATATGAATTTTATAAAACGAATAATGACAATATTTCTAAGTGTTGTATTGCTGTTAGGCATTACAACATTTTTCTATATGCGGCTACCCAAATTCGGCAAAGCCCCAAGCGGAGAGCGACTGGAACAACTACGGCAATCCCCGAATTACAAAGATGGACAGTTCCATAATGTCCACCCTACGCCCGACCTTACAACCAGTGGATTCCCGGTGAAGATTTTCTTCACCATTCTTTTCAAGAAATTTCCACGCACAAGGCCTGTGGATGAAATCCCGTCGGTAAAGACCGATTTGAAAAATCTGCCATCCGACAAAAACGTATTAGTCTGGTTCGGCCACTCCTCCTATTTTATGCAAATGGATGGCATACGGTTTCTGGTAGATCCGGTCTTCAGCGGCAATGCTTCACCGCTACCCGGGACCAACAGGTCGTTTAAGGGAACGGATATCTATTCGGCAGATGATATGCCCCAAATTGATTACCTGTTGATCACCCACGATCATTACGATCATCTCGATTATCCGACCATAAAGAGGTTGAGGTCCAAGATCGGGCATGTTATCTGCGGCCTGGGCGTAGGCGCGCATTTAGAGCATTGGAAATACGATCCGGCAATCATCACCGAAATGGATTGGAACGAAAGCATGCCCCTCTCCGGCAATATCACCTTGTATACGGCTCCGGCACGGCACTTTTCAGGAAGGAACTTTAAAAGGAACAACACTCTCTGGCTGGCATTTATCCTGCAAACCGAAAACCAACAATTCTATCTCGGTGGTGATGGCGGCTATGACACCCATTTTGCTGAAATTGGGAAAAAATTCGGTGGGTTTGACCTGGCGATCCTGGAGAACGGCCAGTATAACGAAGCATGGCACGTCATCCACCTGCTGCCAGGAGAGAGCTTGCAGGCCGCCAAAGAGCTGAAAGCAAAACGCCTGCTCCCCGTCCATTCCTCCAAATTCAAATTGGCACAGCATCCTTGGGACGAACCGTTAAGGAGCATTACCAAACTGAATGAAGAGGAAGACCAGATTCCACTGGTAACACCCAGGATCGGTGAAGTTGTTTATCTTAGCGATACGACACAGGTTTTCAGCAAATGGTGGGAGGAGATTAATTGAAATCTGAATAATATTCGCTACTTTTGTTACTGAAGACAAGCTATTCCATTTGATGTCAACTCCATCAGTTGAAATGTTGCCTTCTTTTCAAGTTGATTATCAATTCAAAAATGGAAAAAAACGAAACAAGTCAATATGCTTTTACCATTATTGTCCCGGTTTATAATGAGATAGAGAATATTGGGCGGCTGGAAGAAAAACTCCAACACTTCTTACCAGAGTCAATATACCCCACCTGTGTACTGTTTGTGGATGACGGTTCAACTGATGGCAGCAAAGAGCGGATACATACTGTTTGTGAGCAAAATAACCATTTTTTCTATCTCGATTTGGAAAAAAATGGCGGATTGAGTACCGCCCTGAAAGCAGGCTTCGATTACTGTTTTTCGATGTTTGTGGGCTATATGGATGCTGATATGCAGACTGATGCCGAGGATTTCAACCTGTTGCTGACCCACTTATCAGAATATCAACTGGTAACCGGTATCCGCGCTGACCGCAAAGACTCATTTTTCAAAAACCTCCAATCAAAAATTGCCAATGGATACCGGCGAATGATGACCGGTGACGGCATATCCGATACCGGATGTCCTTTAAAAGTGTTACACACCACCTATGCCAAACGCCTGCCGATGTTCAAAGGAATGCACCGGTTTCTTCCGGCGCTCATTCTGTTGCAGAACGGGAAAGTAGAACAAATTCCCGTACGTCACTATCCCCGGATAGCGGGAAAATCAAAATATCACCTCTGGAACCGGCTTACCGGCCCTTTTATAGATTGCTTTGTTTACCGATGGATGAAAAAGCGCTATATCAATTACCAAATTAGCAGCACCAATTTAGGGTAAATATCTCATTGTATCGACATTGGAGTTGGTGTTTTTTTTCGGAGATGGCTATTTTTCAGTTTTTTGTCCCAAATAATTTTATCAAACCGAAAAAATATGCTATTTTTGTAAGCCTGTTAAAAAGATGGTTTTTAGGGACGTTCTTCATCAGGTTAAATGTGCTGAAAGCAGGTATGACAATCGGGATGAAGCCGAAAGAGATAACAATAGCGACAATTACAACGAACTCTTTTAACAAATAAAATTCAATAAAGTTATGATTAAAGTAGGTATTAACGGATTTGGCCGCATCGGACGTTTGGTTTTCCGTGCCGCACAAAACAGGAATGATATCCAGATTGTGGGTATCAACGACTTGCTCGATGTTGATTACATCGCATATATGTTAAAATACGACACGATCCATGGTCAGTTCACCGGATCGATCGACGTGAAAGACGGTAACTTAGTGGTAAACGGAAATACCATCCGTGTATCTGCTGAAAGAAACCCGGCCGACCTGAAATGGGATGCCGTAGGCGCTGAATACGTAGTTGAATCTACCGGTTTGTTCCTTTCCAAAGACAAAGCTCAAGGCCATATCGATGCCGGTGCTAAATATGTAGTGATGTCTGGTCCTTCTAAAGACGATACCCGGATGTATGTTTGCGGGGTAAACGAAAATACTTACACCAAAGGTGAACAATTCGTTTCCAACGCTTCCTGTACTACCAATTGCCTGGCACCTGTCGCTAAAGTTTTGAACGATAAATTTGGCATCCTTGAAGCTTTGATGACTACCGTACACTCTACAACAGCTACTCAAAAAACAGTAGACGGTCCTTCAGCAAAAGACTGGAGAGGTGGACGCGCCGCATCAGCCAACATCATCCCTTCTTCCACCGGAGCTGCCAAAGCAGTAGGTAAGGTTATTCCCGAACTGAACGGCAAACTGACCGGTATGTCAATGCGCGTTCCTACCCTGAACGTTTCGGTTGTTGACTTGACCGCCCGTCTGGCAAAAGAAACTACTTATGCGGAGATCTGCGCTGCCATGAAAGAAGCTTCTGAAGGCGAACTGAAAGGTATCCTCGGATATACCAACGAAGATGTGGTATCGAGCGACTTCATCGGCGATGCACGCACTTCTATCTTCGACGAAAAAGCAGGTATCCAATTGAGCCCGACTTTCGTGAAGGTAATCAGCTGGTATGACAACGAATGGGGTTATTCAAACAAAGTACTCGACCTCGTTGCCCACATGGCAAAAGTAAACGGATAATTTACCGCTATACTCATTATATAGAAAAAGCGCCTCCATTCGGAGACGCTTTTTTTGTTCAAATATATCTGGAATATACCTATTCCGGATGAATTGATTCTGTGGGACATACTTCTGCACAAGAACCGCAGTCGGTACATACTTCCGGGTCAATGACATAAATATCGCCTTCCGATATAGCCTCAACAGGGCATTCGTCAATGCATGTTCCACAGGCAATGCAAGTATCGTCAATTACGTAAGCCATAATAATAGTAAAAAATTAGTTATTGCAATTCATTTATATTGATACAAAGATAATCAGTTTTTTTCTAATACAAAAGATGTATAAGATATTGTCCGTTATTTAGACTCTGTATAAATTCCCACTATCATCCTATCCTTTTTTATTTTGATAAAATAATCACCATAACCTATTTGAGACACAATAACCAGCAAAGAAAAACGTTTAAATAACGCATGATAAAAAAAACAATGTATTTTCTTCTGTTGATTCTGGTTTCAGGGAATCTCTATGGTCAGCACCGTAAGTTGCAGCACCGTCCATATGCCGATCAACGCTTATTTCATCTGGGATTCACAGTCGGGTTACACACGCAAGACCTGATACTAACCCAATCGGGATTTGTCAATGAAAACGGAGAGGTATGGTTTTCTGAAATCCCTGCCTATTCGCCGGGTTTTGCGGTTGGCATCATCGGGGATATGTACCTCAACAGGTTCATGAATCTCCGGGCTATCCCTACTCTTTATCTGGGTGATAAAAAATTTGTATTCAAGGAACAATCATCAGGGGAAGAATTCACTACCCATCTTCGGAACAACTACATCTCCCTGCCATTACACCTGAAAATTTCGGCCGACCGGATCAATAATTTCCGACCGTATGTCCTGGTGGGTGGATATGCAAGCCTGGAACTGGCTTCCACTAAGAATCGGGCCGTGTTGTTAAAACCGTATGATGCAGGAATTGAGTTTGGAGTAGGATGTGATTTTTATCTGCCGCTTTTTAAACTGGCTCCGGAATTGAAGTTCAGTTTCGGGTTGGCTGATATCCTGGAAAAGGAAAGGAACGACCTGAAAGATGACGAACTACGCAAATATGCCAGTTCACTGTCGAAAGCCGTTCAACGGATGATCACGCTCAGTTTTCATTTTGAATGATACAATTACCTCCTCCCCTCAGTTTCGCATCACAGCTGCATAAGTCTTTTTACCCCTGAAATAGAAATCAATCAGGATGCTCTTCCGGTATTGTACAGGAATAATTTCACAACTCGTTTTCCGTAGATTCTCTTGCCGTACCGGTTTATAGGAAGGACCCATCTTCAGGAAATCCCTATAAGCGTCTATCACGGCCCTTGCACTATGAAAGTTCCCTTTCAGCAAGAGGCGCAAACAAGCAAGGATGTCAAAGAAAAGCCGTATGGTAAACGTGGAATAAAATATCCGCCGTGGTATATTTTTATAGATCATCAACAGGTTATTACGGAAGTTCAGGTACATCTTTTTAGGATTGTCCTGATTCAGCGATGCCCCTCCCACATGATACACTATCGATGAGGGAATACACATTATTTTCCTACCCCGGGCATTCAAACGCCAGCATAAATCTATTTCTTCCATATGCGCAAAGAAACGACCATCCAACCCTCCCGCTTCAGCATACTCTTTCTTTCTGATACAAAGGCATGCTCCTGTCGCCCAGAAAACGGGTATCTCGGTGTCATACTGGCCCCGGTCTTCTTCCACCACCTCCAGTATCCTCCCTCTGCAAAAGGGATAGCCGTAACGATCGATAAATCCGCCCGACGCGCCGGCATACTCAAACCGGTCTTTCTGTTTGTATGCACGTATTTTCGGTTGTACCGCCGCTACTTCGGGATGCATATCCATATAAGATACCAGAGGCTTTACCCAATCCGGCGTAGTCTCTACATCGGAGTTAAGCAGTACAATGTATTCCGTATTCAATTGTTGCAATGCCTTATTATATCCCTCTGCAAAGCCATAATTCTTGTCCAGCACAATTACCGGCAAACCGGGATAGTGGGTCCGGAGGAATTCCAATGAGTCATCACTTGAATTATTGTCAGCTACAACCACATCACACTCTTCATTCGATGAATGTTGCAGTACTGAAGGAAGAAACTGCTCCAACAATTTCTTTCCGTTCCAATTCAATATGACTACCGACGTTTTCAAAAATTACTAATTACTAATTACCAATTACTTATCACACCTTTCGCTTCGCGCAATCTGCTATCGCTCGGCAAATGTAAGTAAACTTACTTTGCCCTCACTAACTCGCAGATTTCCACCCTTCCACTTTTCCACCTTTCCACTTAATCACCTTTCTTGAATTTCCACCGGTTATGCGACCACAAGTAATAGGCCGGTTCCCTTATGATGGTCTCTTCCAGTTTCCTCACGTAGCGCTCCATGATACTGTTTTCAGCCTCTTGACTGGCGTCAGGCGTAATCAGAGAGAATTTACCCGTATAATGACCTCTTTTGACCTTCTTTATATCCAGATAAACAACGGAATTTCCCAGTCTCCGGGCTATTTTCTCCATACCGGTCTGCACTGGAGTCTGCTGGTTCATAAAGTGAGTCCAGTATTTCTCCTGATGGGCTTTTGGCCGTTGATCGGTAAGGAAACCGATCACCATCACTTCACCCTGGTTCTGACTGCGTATCATCTGCCGGATAACATTTTGCATATCAATGGGTATAGCACCGAAGTGACTTCTCGTTTTCAGGAAAAGGTGGTTGAATGCATCGGAGTGCAGTTTCTTGTAGACAAATCCCAATTCGGCACCTGTGTTTACAGTCAACCCTATAGAAGTAACCCATTCCCAGTTCCCGTAATGGCCGAGGCTCATTATACAGGATTTCCCGTTAGAAATCAGCCGCTCTATCATCTCCGGATTTTCGAACTTCATCCGCTTCCGTGTCTTCTCATCACTAAGACGAAGCGTCTTTATAGTCTCAACATAGTAGTCACAAAGATGATGATAGAATTTTCTCTCAATCTCCCCTATACTCTTTATAGATTTTTCCGGAAAAGCATTTTTCAGATTTTTCCTTACGATTTTCCTCCTGTACCTTATCACGTAATACGCAAACAGGTAGAGGATATCGGAAAGGATATAGAGCACCCTGAACGGTAGCAGTGCATGCAAATAGGTCACCGCATACAACAGTGTAACCCCGATCCCCTTTTTACTTCCTTCGTCTTCCATTAAATAATCGCTTTCATTGCCATTTCGTCCTCGTCATACGCATTTACTTCCACCTCAATGACCTTGTTCACAAGTGATGCATCGTAATCGGCATACAATTTTACATAATTTTCGGTGAATCCATGCATTTTCTTTCCCCGTTTTGTGTGTTCGAACAACACCTTTTTCCGGCTTCCCTGTTGTGAGAGATAAAAATCCCGTAAACGTTCGTCCGAAAGATCAAGCAATGTTTTACTGCGCCTATGTTTCGTCTTCGGATCCACCGCATAATCGATATGTAGGGCTGCCGTACCTGGACGTTCGGAATAAGTAAACACATGCAGTTGCGAGAAATCGATGGAGCGGATAAATTCTTCTCCCTCGGCAAAATAATCATCGGTCTCCCCCCGCACACCTACAATCACGTCCACTCCGATAAAAGCATGGGGAAGGATCTGTTTGATCTTTTCTACTTTGTGCCGGAACAGCGCTGTGTCATACCGACGTTTCATCAGCTTCAGTACGGCATCGCTTCCCGACTGCAATGGCATGTGGAAATGAGGTGCAAAACGATTCGATCCGGCTACGAAATCGATAATCTCATCCGACAGCAAGTTCGGTTCAATGGATGAGATGCGGTAACGTTCCACTCCTTCCACCTTGTCCAGAGCTGTAATCAGATCCAGAAAAGTCTCTTGGGTGGTATGACCGAAATCGCCGATATTTACGCCGGTGAGAACGATCTCTTTACCACCCTCTTCTACAACCTGTTCGGCCTGTCTTACCAGGTCGGCAATCGACCCGTTACGGCTTCTGCCCCTCGCAAAGGGAATGGTGCAAAAAGAACAGAAATAGTCGCACCCGTCCTGTACCTTTAAAAAATAACGGGTACGGTCATCTGCCGAAACAGAAGGAACGAACGAGCGGATACGGTGTGTCTTTGAGGTGACGACTTCTCCCTTCTCTTTTTTTGTCAGATCATCAAGATATTTCACCACATCGAGCTTTTGCTCTGCTCCCAATACCAAGTCGACACCCTCAATACCGGCTACATCTTCCGGCTTCAACTGGGCATAACACCCTGTGACCACCACAAACGCCGACGGGTTTTCCTGAATCGCCTTCCTGATGGCCTGACGCCCTTTCTTATCGGCCAACTCGGTAACGGAACAAGTATTGATCACACAAATATCGGCTTCCTGTCCCTTCCGGGCACGGCGGACACCGGAATTCAATAACTGTCTTCCAATAGCAGATGTCTCCGCAAAGTTCAATTTACAACCAAGCGTGTAATAGGCTGCTGTCTTATTTTGAAAAATAGTTCTATCAATCATATCTGATTTGCCATTGTTACTGTATTTCTACCCGAAAAACAATCCCCTCCAGATACAGTCCGAATGACAATAAATTATACTATGAATAAATGAAACGACAAAATTACAACTTTACGGCTAATTTACAGCCTTTTTTTCTTTGATAATACAATTTTAGCGATTACTTTTGCACATATTTCGCAATAATGTGCAATCATGATTGAGCAAAACTTCATTAAAATATACGAAGAGAGTTTTAGAAAAAACTGGGATTTGCCTGCGCTGACCGACTACAAAGACGGCAGTTCATATACCTATGGACAACTCGCCCATGAGATTGCCAGGCTTCACCTTCTGTTTTCGGAATTAGGAATTGAAAAAGGTGACAAAATCTCGCTAATCGGCAAGAACCACACCTCCTGGTCCATTGTTTTTATGGCTACCGTCACATACGGAGCCGTTATTGTCCCTATCCTTCATGAATTCAATGCGGAGAGTATCATACATATTATCGATCATTCCGATTCAAAACTGGTATTTGTCAGCGAAGCTATCTGGAAATCCATCGACAAGGATAATCTGAAGATGCCGGTATTCGAATTGCCCACTTTCTCTCTACTAAAGGATAATGATAAAAACAGCGCCGAAAAAGTAGCAAAACTTGAAGAACTATTTCACCATACATACTCGAACGGTTTCTCACGCGGGGATATCCGTTATGCGGCCGTAAGCAACGAAGAAGTAGCATGCCTTAATTACACCTCCGGAACTACCGGATTTAGTAAAGGAGTAATGATTACCGGAAACAATTTTGCAGGGAATGTCACTTATGCCCATAAACTGGAGTTACTCTTTACCGGCGAGCGCATTCTGGCATTTTTACCCTTGGCACATGTATATGGTTGTGCATTCGATTTTCTCTATGCACTTTCTACCGGTGTCCACATCACGTTACTGGGTATCTCCCCTACTCCCCAGAATCTTATGGTTGCCCTGGAAGAAGTGAAGCCGCACCTTATCATCACGGTACCTCTTGTCTTTGAAAAGATATACAAGAAACGTATCCTGCCGGTAATAGAGAAACCGGCCGTGAAAATGCTTTTGAAAATACCCGTTGTCAATAAGTTCATACTTCAAACAATAAAGAGATCGCTGAGAAAGGCATTGGGAGGAAATTTCAGGGAAGTAATCATCGGCGGTGCGGCCCTCAATACTGAAGTAGAAGCTTTTTTTTATAAGATAAAGTTTCCTTTCACCGTAGGCTATGGTATGACGGAATGCGCCCCGCTTATTTCTTACGATCACCATTACGATTTCGTACCTACATCTTGCGGTTCGGTATTGGACAAGATTATGGAAGCACGTATTGATTCGTCCGATCCTGAAAATGTACCGGGTGAAATTCAGGTCAGGGGTGAAAATGTGATGAAAGGTTATTACAAGAATCCCGAAGCGACAGCAGCCGCTTTTACCACCGACGGCTGGCTCAAGACCGGCGACCAGGGTATCATGAGGGGGAGGCGGCTTTTTATCAAAGGAAGGATCAAAACCATGATCCTCTCATCAAACGGACAGAATATTTATCCCGAAGAAATTGAATCGCGACTGAACAACCTCCCCTATATCGCTGAAAGTTTAGTCGTAATGCGCAATACAAAACTTGTCGCATTCGTCTATCCCGATATTCCCGCCCTAAAAGAGGACAATATACCGGAAGAAAAAATCAAAGAAATCATGGATGAGAATAGGGAAATACTCAATCAATCCGTAGCCCAGTACGAAAGAATCTCTGTTATAGAAATGATGGAAACAGAGTTTGAAAAAACCCCCAAGAAAACCATCAAACGCTTCCTTTATGAATGAAAAACGGTTAGAAAACCACCTCTCCGTTTCAGATCATTAAGATTGACAAGTGTTTAATATTATTTAACTATAATTTTTGGATGAAATATGTTATAGAACATGTTTTTGATATAATTTTGTATCGTTTTTGATAAAGCATTATTATTTATCGTTTAAAACCAATAAAAAATGAAAAAGGTAATTTTATTAGTTGCTACTATCGCAACTTTGGGTTTCATTTCTTGCAACAATGCTCAAAAAAATGCTGAAAAAGCAACGCAAGACAGTATCGCTGAAGCAGCCAGATTAGACAGCATTGCCAAAGTTCAGGCTGACAGCATCCGTGCAGCCATCGAAGCAGCTGAAGCAGCCGCCGCCGATACCCTGGAACAGGTGATTGAAGAAGTTGCTCCTGCCGTAAAGTAACCAGGGAGTAAACTTAAAATTGAAGTGCGGCCACCCCAAAAGGGTGGCTTTCTTATTTGATATTCTGCCAAAAATAGTAACTTTGCTTGTCGGTTCTCTAAAGATACAGAGAACAATCGAGGAGGATATGCAATCAGGCCTATCCATACAATACAGTTATAACAAAAGCAGCCAATGAGAAAGATTCTTTTTACCGCTTTGTTGGTGTCTCTCATATCGCTCTCAGGATGTAATCAGAGAGCCAATACCTATTTCGAAAAGAAATTGACTTTCCCCGATTTGCTTATTTCCGACCAGAAAGTCAAACTCTCGGCATACGTCGTTCCCACACAGAACCAGTATGAATGGCAGCGTATGGAACTGGCCGCATTTATTCATTTTGGCATAAACACTTTTACCGGAAAAGAACGGGGAGATGGTACCGAAGATCCGGCACTGTTTAATCCCACTGATTTCGATGCCGAACAATGGGTCTACACCCTACAGGAAGCAGGGTTTAAAATGATCATTCTCACGGCGAAGCATCACGATGGTTTTTGTCTTTGGCCGACCAAAACCACCTCTCATTCCATTGCTTCCTCACCCTGGAGAAACGGTCTGGGGGATGTAGTAAGAGAAGTGAAGGAAGCATGCGACCGTCACAACATGAAATTCGGCATTTATCTTTCACCATGGGACAGGAATGCCGAAAGTTATGGCGATCAACGCTATAATACTGTGTTCGCACAACAATTAACAGAACTGCTTACTAATTACGGTGAGATCCACGAAGTATGGTTCGACGGTGCACATGGCGACGAACATGACAGTAAAGTACAAAGATACGACTGGCTACATTTCTACCAGGTAATTGACAGCCTCCAACCCGGGGCGGTAAAAGCTATTATGGGTAATGATGTGCGCTGGGTAGGCAATGAAGACGGATCAGGAAGGGAAACAGAATGGAGTACCACTCCTCTACAGCCGGATATCAGCGACATCATCATTAATGAAAATATACGGTTGGGTATCTCTCCCACGGCAGAAGATTTAGGTAGCCGCGACCTTATCGCCGAAGCAAAAACGATCCACTGGTATCCTTCTGAAGTAGATGTATCCATCCGGCCGGGCTGGTTCTATCACCCCGAAGAGGATCAAGCAGTAAAAACATTACCGGAGTTGGTGGATATCTACTTCCGGTCCGTCGGAATGAACTCGGTACTTTTATTGAATATCCCTCCCGATAAGCGGGGCAGACTGCACGAAACAGATACAGAACTCCTTAGAGAATTCGGCAGATATATCACCCAGACTTTTGAGAACGAAAAAATCACCAATAGCGATATGGAATGGAAAGCCCGGGCCGGAGAAAGCAGGGAATACAATATGATACCGGATGAAACAATCAATACGGTGATGCTGCAGGAAGACATCCTTAAAGGACAACGAGTGGAAGAGTTTATCGTGGAGGGATGGATAAATAACGAATGGATAGAACTGGCCCGGGGTACTACCATCGGCTATAAACGACTACTCAGGTTCGATGATGTCACCGTTCCAAAACTACGAATCACCATTGCGGGGACACGCGATATCGCCAACATCTCCAAGGTGGGGGCCTATCACGCTCCGCATCTGGACGAGGGTGTGGATGCTCATCCCGATGATAGGGTATCAGATTGAACGAGATTGATGAAAATTGAAATAGATTGATAAAATAATAATTATGCGAAATTTTATATGGCTACTTTTTCTCTCCGTTTCTTTACTGGCAGAGGGACAAAATATGGGGGACCTGTTCAAGTCGATGCCGTCGGAACTCCTTCCCGGCCTGTCGGAAGGCAATAAAACCATGCTGTTGGTCGATTCAGGGCAAACAACCGTCCCTTACGCGCTGGGTGAAATCAAAAAACTGGCGCAAAGCAGCGATTACCTGAAGATAAAAACATCGGATGCCGGTACGACCCAATTAAAGTTGCTTCCTGTGGCAAATGATTCCTCAATTGTATGCATCATCAAAACCGTCTGTGCGGAAGCCTGTGACAGTCACATCTCTTTCTATACAACAGCATGGGAAAAAATTGAAAACAATATCTTTCTTCCCGAAATTTCTTCAGGAATTTTCTTCGATTCTTCCAAAAAAGAGATGGAAAATTATAAATATACCGTATCTTTGCACCACGTTTATCCGATCTCGGCCGAGTTCAGTGAAAATGGAAGCGATTTAACGCTGACATTCAATTACAAATCGCTTTTGACCCAGGATCAGATAACAGAAATAAAACCTTTTCTGAAGAGCGACACCATCACGTTGAAATGGGAAGACGCTATGTTCAGGCAATAAGGTTCATCCTGCGCCCGTAGTTCAATGGATAGAATATCGGATTCCGGTTCCGACGATGTGGGTTCGATTCCCGCCGGGCGTACCCAGCGGGACAAGTCAAAAAAAGAGAGACTTGTCCCGCTTTTTTGTTCCTGTAACTTATTGTTAGATTGATAGATAAGAGCAATCGCAGAATTTAGTCTCGGGGTTCGATGTTTTATTCCGTCAAACTCCAAAAAATCAGGGAACATCGAACCCAATATAATCCTTTTTTCTTCTATATCCCCGTTCTCATACCGTCTATCAATGTTTGCGACTTTTTTTAAGGCACTCGCTACCAAATCCTTAATCTCCGTCCCTACTGTTGCCAAGTCGTTTAATCTTCGTTCTAGAACCTCTATTTTCCCTTTGGTTAATTTCTTTACTTCCTTAAAATCATCATCTGCCATTTCTCCATCGGCATTCTTTAAAAGTGCATTTTGATAGCGTTTGTTCAATGCATCAATTTCACCTATTATATTTGCCCTTTCTACGTTTTGTGTTTTGGTTTTGTTGTTGAAGTCTTTTATGAATGCTTCGATAAAAACGTCAACCATACCAGGCTTTGGCGACATATACCGTAGTTGTTTTATAAAAGCCTCATTAACTGTTTCGGCTTTGAACCTTACTCCACATGATGTACTACAATGATAATAATTGTAGTAAACTCCCAACTTACCCCTTGAGGAACTCCCTGTCAGCATCCTATTACATTTAGGACATTTGAGAAAACCTCTAAGCGGGAGATCATCGTTAGACACTATCTTGGGTTTTATCTTCTTTTTTCTTCCATCGAGAACATCCTGAACTTCCCAAAATAGTTTCTCACTAATTAATGGTTCATGCTGTCCCTTTACAAAATATCCTTTTTCTTCCTTATAGGGAGGAACAAAGATCTTGCCACAATACAATGGGTTTCGTATAGCTCTCCAAAAACTATTTCTGCTAAATCGACCTATGCCATTGGCTTTTTTCTTTGCCTGCTTCCATATCTGTTCCGTATTGAAATTACTTGTAGCGATTTGTTCAAATGCCCATTTCAATATGGGGGCTTCAATTTCATGCAGAGCAATATATTTCTTTTTGTCCTCTGTCATCTTGTTTACATATCCCAACGGAGCAGTAGCCATATATCGCCCCTCTTTTCTTGCCCTGCGCATTCCGTGAAAAACATTCAATGCCCGTCTGTCATTTTCAACTTCCGGCGCAGCAAGATAGAATGCAAGCATGATTTTATTTTCGGGAATAGTCAGGTCTAAGGGCTGTTCTATTGCTTCGGGAGCAACACCTAATATCCGTAACTGGTTAATCATTTGATAGGCGTCACCTGCATTCCTACTGAACCTGTCCCATTTTGTAAAAAGCAACAAACTCCCGACCTTGCTATTTTTTGATTTACGTAGTTTGGATAAATATTTCTGCCATTCGGGGCGTTTGAAAGATTTAGCCGAATGGTCTTCTACATAGATATCCCTTATTGGAATGCCTTTGAGTTCACAATATTTTCTTAAACGGTCTTCTTGGTCACGGGTTGAATATCCCTTGTCTGCCTGTTCATCGGTCGATACACGTATATATAAATCAGCTTTTCTCATTACAACATTTCTCTTTTGATACAACTAAAGGTTTCCCCTTAGATATTGATTTACTGCAATACTGGCAATTTTCTTGACAAATGCCAAGATTGTTTTCGCTCCCTCTATATCGACCTCCGTTCCTTTCTTTTTTAAGATTTGAACTACTCTTTCAGGAGTTAAATCGTTCGTTTTATCATCTTCCATATTCAACTCTTTTTGCTTGTTACAAATGGGGAAAACTCCGCATCGACAAACTTAAAGAGTTGATAAACTGTGTGTTTTAGAGTGGCTTTTCAGCATAATTGTTTGGCTTTGTTTGCCAGTTTAGAACCATTTTACCAATGCCATCCTCATAGCTTCCACGATTGATTTTATGCAAACAGCCTGTATGTTTTATGTCCGCTTCTTTGGAGCAAAGGTATGAACGTGTTCTTAACACCGACAAAAGGTCAAGCAAGTTTGATAAAAAAATCTCCACCGTTGGTAGTATTTTTTTTCAAAACCTTGTGTCGCCTAAACACTAACCTATTATGCTCCCGAAACGAAACATAACATACTCCGGCTCTTTACACGAATAAAAAAAATGTCAGGCATGAGGATTAAAAGCATTGGAAAAATGGTATTGAAACAAAACAACACCTCCTCTCATTGCCGAATAAATCACAAGAAATCAATCAACAATTAAACAGTAAAGAAATGGCACATCAAATCAACACATTGGAAGCGAGTATATATGTCGGCACATACGGAAAATATAATGCAGGTTCACTTTTTGGCAAGTGGTTAAACCTCTCCAACTATTCAGACAAGGACGAATTTTACACCGCTTGCAGGGAGCTGCACAAAGACGAGAGAGATCCCGAGTTTATGTTTCAGGACTTCGAGAATATCCCTGAAGATTTAATTTCCGAAAGTTGGATAAGCGATAAAATATTTGACGTTTTGGAGGCTTTGGATGATATGGAAGAAAGCCAGCAGGAGCCATTTATGATATGGTGTAATAATCGTAGTCACAGTTTTTCGGATGAAGATATATATGACCTGATAAGAGGCTTTGAAAACGAATATGTGGGCGAATATGAGGACGAAGAAGATTACGCTTATAATTATGTCGAACAATGCTACGATTTGCCGGAGTTCGTTTTATCCTACTTTGACTATGAGAAGTTTGCCCATGACTTATTTATGGGCGACTACTGGTTTGAAGATGGTTATGTATTCTGCAATTCATAAACACTATTTTGGGCTAAACATTACGGGAGCGGTACGCCGTTCCCGTAGCTTTACCCGAAAAATCGGACGGGCAAAAAGACAGACCCTCCCGATGGTCGGGACAGTTTTTTTGCTGGAAAAAGCGGTACAACCTCTTTGAAAAACACATTCATCCCTATGTCTGTATTTTTCAAACAGGTTGCCAATAGTTTTATAGGATATTCAATATCCTAATTTATTGTTTCCGGATTTAGGTTACTTTCTTTCGTGAGTTGAAACGGGAAAAGAAAGTAACAAAGAAACCTAAGATTGCGACTGATTTTTAAAATATTCCGTTACTATCCCGCTGATCCCCACGCTGAAATATTTCCGGTTTCCATTCAATACGTCAATGGCTGTTAACATTTCATCGGGATCGGCATATTTCAATATATATCCCGATACACCTATTTTCAGCATATCCGTTACGCTTTCTTCATCATCTTCCGTACTGGAGATTAAAACTTTTAAATCGGGATGCTTTTCAAGTAGAAGTTTAGCCGTAGAAAAGTCTTCCTCTATGATACAGACATCCGGTAACCGGTCATTATCACTGATTTTTTGCAAGGCATCCTCTCCATTATCTGTTTGGAACAATACTGTATAACCCGTATTTTCGAGTTGTTTTACAGACATATCCCTAAACTCTTTAAAGCTATCTATGATTGCTACCCTTACTTTGTTCGTGTTGTCTTTTCCTGTGTCCATAATATTCGTTTTAAAACAGCTAAGCCCGCAAAAAAAGGCGCAGGCAACCCAACTTACCGATACTGAGGCACTGGTATGCCTGACAACGAATAAGCGAGCACCCACGCCTATGGCGCGAGTATTCTTACTTATCGTCCCGTTGTCTTAAAAATTACCAGTTTTCAGTACCGAGACTTAAAGCAAAAACACTTTAAGTATATTATTTTTCAATAGCAAAGATAACGGATTTTCTTACGCAACATTATTTTGGCACTCAATTTTATTAAGCATAGTTGGAACTTGATATAAAAAAACGGTACAGACCGCTTAAATCTGTACCGTACCATAATATCGTTTTGTTATTATTGTGGGCTTTGTATCTCCGTGTCAGGCAATACTTTTTCGCTTGCTTTTTTCTCCCTTGAATAACTCCAAAGGAATAGCAGACCGAATATAATCAATGCAAGGGCTACCAATTTGCCGATACGTTCAACAATCCGGATAAACACCGACTTTTCATAGGAAGAAAAGCCCTCCGCTCCGGTAGGGCTTCGCCTGTAAAACTTCCGACGGTTAATCCAGTAACGCAGCCCCAATCCCAAGACCAAAGCAATTATGCCTATAACCAATGTTCCATCCATAACTACAAGTATTATATTCCGCTCTTAAAGATACAAAAAAATGTTCCGATCACACGAAAACACGAAATATGAATAAGTTAAAATGAAAAAATCCCACCACACGGGCAGGATTTTTCCGTCTTTAATCACGGCTGTTAAACTGAAAGTTCAATTGCTTTTCGTTACCGAAGTTGTCCGATATCCAAATATCAAACGATTGTGATACGGTGGATTGCGAGGTGTAATACAGCCTGAACTGCGTCTGTGGCAAGAGATACAGGTCATTGGGCATGTATGGCGGTTCGTCGTAATACCGCAATGTACCCTGCCCGTCAAACTGGAAATACCTTATAAAGTATTCCGCATCCTGGAAATTGTCCGACTGTTCAATGGTAAACCTTATTTCAACGGTTTGCCCATTGGCGACCTCTTTGGGTACGGGCATCACCTGTACCTCAAAAGGGTAATTTTGCTGTATTTCAAGTTCATTCTTTTCGCAGGAGGTCAGCACCACCGAGCAAATCAACGTTGCCATTAGCATAATAAATACCAGGGAATTTAGCCTATATTTTCTGATTAATACTGTCATAGCAAATCAAGTTAAAAGTTAAACCTTAGTCCGATCCCTGCCGATGGACGGAACTGTTTCAAATCCGTACCCCATAGCACTTTGGTACGGCCTTGCAGGAGCAATACAAAGCGGTCGGACAGGTATGTTTCCAACGAAAGCCGACCGCCTGTACCGTAAACAAAATTGTCACTATCGAGGATTGTCGAGCCGTCAGGCAACACCGTTTCGCTCCGGTTAATGGTCTCGTAACCAGCCACGGCTGTAAGCCCCGCATTCAGTGCGATATTCTTTCTTATATCGCCCAATAGCTGGAGACTGTAGCCCACCTCACCCGTATAGGTTTCGAGCGGTATCCGCACATCCCTGTAAGCGGAAAGCTGATGGGTATATTCCGCACCGTATATCCAATAATTGCCGCTCTTTCCGTTCACGGTCAATGTCAAATTCAGGTAGTAATTTTCGTTTATCTCTTTGGATAACATTCCTGCATTTATTTCCACACCCTTTTGTTTGGGGAGCATACGCTGTGCATGTACTACCGTAATGCATAGCATGGCAAGTACCACGGTAAAAATGTATTTTATCATATTCTTTTCTGTTTGAATTAATTAATTTTCAGGTGCATATCGTTTATCAACCTGGCGTGTACGAGGTCGGTGTTTTCCACCTGCAATACCTGCTGCCTGCCACCGTTTTTTTCAAAAACCTCAATCACCAGCACCTTGTCGTCCGTAATGGTAAACTGGTCGAGCAGGAAGACGTTTTGATCGGTAGTATTGCCCTTGATTTCACCGGGCGGTTTGTACATCCGCAACGGGATCATTGGCTTTTCCTGTACCACGGTACGTTTGGCTACTTTTTTATCCACCACTTTAAAATTCACAAAGTCAATATTAAACGGTACATTACTTCTATTGCGCAGTTCAGTATGGAAATAGAATTTTCCGTTATGGACGTAGATGCCTTGCAGCAGGAATTGTATGCCATAACTTTTCGAGCCGATATGCTTTACAATCCTTTTGTTCTCCTTATAAATCGTCTCCATGAGCAATCCGGCCAGCGACGGCGAATTGCCTCCCAATTCCTCAAACAGCACGTCATTGACATTTTCCCTGTGCGTTGCTTTTTGCATGGTGAGCAGATCGTAATTCAGCGTTGAGGGACGGGGATGGTAACGGACATTGAAATTATAAAACCGGCCATCGTCCGTAATAACCGAAAAATTGGTTTCCTCTTTAAAATCCCTTACGCTTGCTTTTATACGAAGTACGTTTTCCGCATCTTCGGCTTTACCCGCGATAAGGTATTCACTACCCAAGTCCACGTAGCGTATTGCGGACGGAAAGATCAGGTGTGAAGTCTTGTTATACGTCACCACCATTTCGTAAGGTTCGACCTTACCCATGCTCAATTTTGTCGTATTGGATGCAACCTGTTGTGCATCCGCACCGGTAATAAAGGCCATTAAACAGAGCGTTGCCAATAGGTTTTTAAATATTGCTTTCATTTTCATTCTGATTTTTTAGTGTTGGACATTTAATTTTTTGAAACGAGAAAAAGTTGATGACCGGTTTTGACGGTTACTTTGGGTGTCCTTACTTTTTTGGAGAAGTACCCCGATACGCCCTGCACCACCCCACGGGAAAGGTCAGAGGCTACTTGTTGCCCCGCCGAACGGGTCATCATAAAGGATGTTCCGGAGGTCTGGCTCATATTGGATGCGATTTCGGTTAACGCATTCATTTCGGGGGAATAGGGTACGTATAATCCTTGCTGTCCGTCCACATCATACACGGTTATATCGACCGGGATAATGTTACCCTCAAATTCAATGGATGTTACCTTTAGTTGCAACCTGCCTCCCTGAAACTTGGCGTTTGCCGTTAATACTGTTCCTGCCGGAATGGAACGGATCGGGGTTTGTGCCGTTTCCAATAATCGTACCCGCACACCGCTTTCATCGGTTACAACCTGTGTTTCCTGCACTACCGCCCTGATGCTGTTTTTTGGCTGTATGACCTGTTGCGAAACACCTGCCGTATAAAAGCCACGGTTTCGGGGTTCAGTCAAATTTGCAAAAAAAGCACTGTCGGCAGGTTCACGGTACAATGCGGACACCGTATTTTTCCTTTCAGGAGTGAATGAAACGAAGTGTTCCTTTTCCGAGGCACTCCTTGCCGTAGCAGCCGTATCTGCATTATTGGGATGTGCCATATTTGACGGCAGGTAACGTGATGCCATTTCGTATGACTTTTCCATCAAAGCCAGTTGGTCTTCCAAAGTTGTTGCCGGTGGTACTTCCTTTTCAGCCAACTGTTCTTTCAATTCGTCAATCTGCCTGCGAAGTTCTTCTGTTTCATCATCGTAGTTGTCATAGAACGAGTTCAACGTGCCCTGTACATCCCGATAACTTTCCACGGCAGGATTGTTGTTCCGGCGTGTTGCACGCCTGAAAGCATTACTGTTTTCGTAGTCGTAACCCGGCAGTTCATCTTCCATATCGGAATTACTATCCCCACTCCAGTAGTCGGATAACGACAGAAGCGCATTGCGGTTTTCCTCCATTCTTTGTTCAAATATTTCCTGTTCATAAGCCTTCTGCTTGTCGGATTGAAGCCCTGCATCGGTAGCCTGTGGCACGACATCGTTCAAACCGATATCCTCTACCTTATTCTTATTGGAGGATGGTTTGAAGATTAAATACATACAGCCGACAAATACCACACCCATAAGTGCAAAAATGATGGGTTTTGTCAGCTTGTCGGATTTGTCCGGCGCACCGTCTTGGGGTGCATCCGTTCCGATATTTTGGTTTTTGTCTTCTACCAAAATAGTCACTTTCTTATTTTCATTGTCTTCCATATTTTTTATTTTCTAAAGTTGTTGTAATACTGTCCTGCGGGGAAACCGGGGGTTTGTCCTGCCTGATGACCGGATTTTCGATATGCTCTATCCTGATGGTGTTACCGGGCTTTGCCACATCGTAGCACACATTAACCAGTACGATAATGGATAATAGGGCATACACCGAAAAGAGTAGCAGGGTACAGCGGTGCTGTTTTTTTACAGGCATCGCCCGCCATTGCCCGTTGAGCTTATCAAACCAATTATTGACAGATGTCCTTAAATTCTTCATACCTTGACTGTTTCCCGTTCTTAGCGCCTGAAACGCCTGTTGGGGCAAACTGTCTTTTGCTTGGGAGCATCATTCACCATAGCGATTGCCTCCCTTGCTTTGGGTACGGTCATCACGGACAGGTTTGCCAATTCCGATTTTTTCAGTAGTTGCCCGTAATTGTCTTTCCTTGAAATTTCCATTTTTTCGAGAGAAAATTTTCCGTTCTTGTGGCTCACATACATATTACATACCACATACGGGTCGTCCTCACCCGACCATTGCAGGTAGCTTGTCAACAACAGTTCCGGCTTGGGTGTCCCCTCCGAGCCATTCCGACAGTTTTCGAGATATTTGCTTATGCTCTCTTTCAACTTTCCGGCATATGCACCCTCCGTGTGAAAATAGCCATCATATCCTTTCTCCGTAAGGATTTTGGCAAACGTGTTCAAATCTGATTTTACTTCCATAATTTTTATTTTTAGCGATTGATAACTTCCATGTCCCTGTTTTCCAATACGGAAAACCTTTCAATATTGAAACCCTGCGGGTTGTTGTCCGAGCGGACGGAGTTCACGAGATAGCAGGAGGTCACAAGGTTTCGCCTTGTAACGTTGCTCGACCGGATGATAAATTGCCTGGCATACGTCCTGACGGAATAGGGATAGGTGTCGAAGTTACAGACCACGCTGTCCACTTCGATACGCTGTTGCACATTGCCCGCAATGATACGGTTGTAATATCCCTTTTCCGAAAGGTCTTTGTAATAATCAAAAGCCGATTTATCGGCAAGATTGAAAGCCCTTTTCATATTGCTTTCGATAGCATTCTTATCCGGTGCGAGCGTAAAGAACAGTTCATGGAAACGCCGGACGTGTTCCCTTGCCTCGACGGGTCTGTTGATGCTTGCATCCTGTGACAATGCCAACATCAATGATTTGCCATTATCCAACACATAAATCTTTTCCCGTTGCAACTCCGCAAACCGGTAGGATTGCCAAACGGCATATCCTGCCACGCAAATACAGATCACCGCAAATACGATGGCGTACAGGCGTATTTGCCTAAAGCTGTTTTCTATATTCCTTAGTGTTTTAAATTCCATCTTTACCAATATTTTTTATTTGTTCATTAACCTGCCACCGATGTTGCCCGCAACTGCCCCCGCTCCCGCTCCGGCGATGTTTCCGGTTTTCGATGCAGTCTGGTTGACGTTGCGCATATAGTTTCCTGCACCTCCGGCCTGGATGACCCAGCCCGCCACCGTTGGAATGGTGAAGTAACCCAGTATTCCGATTATCATAAAGACGATATACACCGTGTTGGACGTGTCGGGTATAAATGTTGGATCGTTAAGCTTGTCGATATCCCGTTCAAGTATCAGGGATTGTATCTTGGCAAGCATGGCGCTGAATATATCGGCGATAGGCAACCACAAGTACACACTAATGTATCGGGTCAGCCATTGCGTAAGTGTGGATTGAAAACCATCCCATACACTTATCGCAAAGGCTATCGGCCCGAGGATACTCAACACGATCAGGAAGAACGTCCGTATAGTATCTATGACCAGTGCCGCTGCTTGGAATAGTATTTCCAGCAATTCACGAAACCAGTTACGGATGCCTTTCTTCAAATCGTACATTTCACGTTCCATACGCATCCCCGCATTCGCCATAAGGTCGGGTAGCGACCATCCCAATTCATCCAATCTCTTGTCAAATTCCTCGTCGCTTACGAGGTAGGCTGTTTCAGGGTTGCGGAGCATCGCCTCCCTTTCCAGCAGGTCTTTTTGTCCCTGCAACTTGTTCAGGTCGAGCACCTGATTTTCGAGCATGGCGTTTGTACCTTTCACCACCGGACTTGCCACCGCATTGATACTTCCCAATACGATGGTCGGGAAGAACATAATGCAAATCCCCACGCCGAACGGTCGGAGCAGAGGAAAAATGTCTATCTGCTCCGCACGGCTCAACGCCTGCCATACTTTCAATGCCACGTAGAACAATGCACCCAGTCCGGCGATGCCCTTTGCCACTGCCGCCATATTAGCGGATAGCGGGAGCATGTCATCATACAGCGAGCGCAGGATTTCATGAAGATTATTCCATTCCATAGCTTACCAGTATTTTTGTTCGGGAGTACCGTACAATTCCAGCACCCGTTGGGTGTCATTCTGCTTTTTAGCCCTCAAAATGCTCACGGAGATATTCTTGTTGGTATAGTACCGGACAAGGCTGTGGTAGTCCTTGACCTCCTTGTAAACCCTGTCGATGACATCCATACGTTCCTTGTCGGTCATGGAAAGTGAGGATGCGGTGACAATCTGTTTCAACTCTTTCAACAGTTCGGTGCTCTCGTTCAGTAATGAGGAATATCCGTAGGCGATTGCCGTCAGTTCCTGCGAGCTGAAATTGGGGTCGTTCATCATCTTTCCAAAATTTTGCACATACATTTCGGACACATCACCCACGAGCAAAACCGTCTGTTGCACCTTACGGGCATCTTTCACAAGGTTGTTTACCGCTTTCAACTTGTCGTAATACTCTTTGCCCTGCTCGTACACTTTCCTTACCTCATTGAAATTTTTTACCACGTTTGAAACGGTGGATGAAGTCTGCACAATTTCATTGGCAGAATTAAGGATGCCCGATGCGAGGTTTGACGGGTCAACAACAACCCATTGTGCTTTTGCGGACGGTGCAACGGCAAGCATTATTGCCGTACACACCAGTAACATTACTTTTTTCATTGTTCCTGTTTTTTTAAATGATTAATAACTGTTTTCGTTTTCACGTCTTTCCCGGGCAATGCGCTTGATAGCCTGTTCCACATTGCCGTCCAGTTCGGATGCCAGTTGCATGACTTCCATCTTTTCGGTTTCTTCGGTAGTGTAGGCAAGGTATTCTTCGAGCGACACCTCCGTGGCATACACTGCAGAGTGCGTTCCACCTAGCCCGATCCACACTTCCTTGTAAAGCCTGCTTGGGTCATTGTTTAAATTGATGGAAAGGATCTGGGATTTTTCCTTTTCCGTCAGTCCGAGCATCGTCTGGATGTCGTCAAACTTGTTCATGTACTTGCGTTGATCCAGGAGGATTTTACAGTCGCTGTTGTTGATGATACTCTCTTTGACAATCGGTGATTGGATGATGTCGTCCACTTCCTGCGTTACCACGATAGCCTCACCAAAATATTTACGGACAGTCTTAAAGAGGTATTTGATATACTCTGCCATACCCTCTTTTGCGATGGCTTTCCACGCTTCCTCAATCAGTATCAGTTTACGCACACCTTTAAGCCTGCGCATCTTGTTGATGAATACCTCCATAAGTATGATGGTTACCACGGGAAAGAGGATTTTATGGTCTTTTATCGCATCAATTTCAAAGACTATGAAGCGTTTGGAAAGCAGGTCGGGTTGCTTATCGGAGTTCAGCAGGTAGTCGTACTCTCCTCCCCTGTAATAAGGTTCGAGTACATTCAGAAAATTAGCAAGGTCAAAATCTTTTTCCCTTACCTTTTTGTCCTCCAATACATTGCGGTAATCGCCCTGCACATACTCATAAAAGCCATTGAAAGACGGGTAGCCATCGTTTTGCCTGATGCGCTCGATGTAACCGCTCACGGCGTTGGATAACGCCACTTCTTCCGAACGGCTCGGCGGTTCGTCGTCACGTTTCCAAAGTGTAAGGATGAGCGTTTTGATACTTTCCCTTTTCTCAATATCAAACACACCGTCCTCGGTGAAAAAGGGGTTAAAGGCGATGGGGTTATCTTCGCTGTAGGTAAAGTAAACACCATCCTCACCTTTGGTCTTGCCTTTAATCAATTCACACAACCCCTGATAGCTGTTTCCGGTATCCACGATCAACACATGCGCACCCTGTTCAAAATATTGCCTCACCATGTGATTGGTGAAAAATGATTTTCCCGAACCTGATGGCCCCAAAACAAATTTGTTGCGGTTCGTGATGATACCTTTTTTCATCGGCAGGTCGGAAATATCCAGATGGATGGGTTTTCCCGTGATCCTGTCTGCCATCTTGATACCGAACGGCGATGGCGAACTTTGGTAGTTGGTTTCCTGGGTGAAGAAACACAATGCAGGTTCGATGAACGTATAAAAACTTTCCTCGGCAGGAAAGTCACCCGCATTCCCTGGCATTGCAGACCAGTACAACGTGGCAACATCCGTGGTGTTGTGGCGTGGCTTGCATTCCATTAAGGCCAACGCACTACCGGTATCGTTCTTTATCTGTTTGAGTTCATTCAGGTCATCCGACCATGCCATCACATTGAAATGTGCACGGATAGAGTAAAGCCCGAAACTGTGGGCTTCGTTCAGATACCTTTCGAGCCATTCTTTGTTAATCTGGTTGGCACGGCTGTATCTTCCCATCGAGTGCATATTCCTTGCGGTTTTCTCAAACTTGCGCAGGTTCTCATTGCTGTTATCCAAAAACAAATATTGGTTGTAGATGTGGTTACAGCTTAGGAGCAGCCCCACCGGAGAGGCAAAGGACAACAGGCAATCGCTTCTGTCCGTGGACAGTTTTTCATACCTCGTACTCGCCGATACCGTATTGGGCAAATCATCCGTGTCCGAAAGCGTGTGCAGGCACAGCCTGTTGTTACCGATACGCACATCCTCACTTCCCAAAACGATATCCTGCATGGGTGTTCCAGTTTCCCTTGACAGGGTGAGGTACTGTTCGAGCAATCCCTGTTTGTCCCGTGTACCGATGATGTCATCATCGGTCAAACGTTCCAGTCTGACAAAACCACTATCGTTTACTATACGCTCAAATTGTGCCACCGCTTCCATGAACCTGCGGACGGTTTCTTTATCCCTTATCTCTTTTGGGATGAGGACACCTTTGCAAAGTGAACTGAAGTTACTTTGCATCCGCATCCGCTCTTTGGTCGTCCTGGTCAGGAACAGGTAACAGTAATGGTTTAAAAAAGGACGTTCGTTAAAATGCTGTTGATAGGACTTGGCAAGAAAACTCAAACCGTCCTGTGCAATATCCGGCGCATAGTTCTCCTTTATGTACCAATCCTGTTTGTGGACGATGGAGTAGTCCGGCAAGGTCTTGATAGCCTTGTGCCATGCCGAATGGATGGCATCGTACTCCACAGATGCTACCGTGAACAATTCCGGCAGGTGTACACGAAAGCAAGCCGTGATGTCCGCATCCTTTGAAACGATGCAGTTGTGTTCCACCGCCAGTAATGGGAACTTGCTTTCCAACGTTGTGGTTTTTGCTGTATTTCTCATAGGGCAGTGGGTTTACGGTTATACTTCAAATAGCGGTGTACCGCTTTGCGGCAGATGATGTATTTCGGGTGCTTTTTCTTTGCCCCTGCTTTCATCAATCCGTGTTCTCCATATTTACGGTTCATTGCAAATGCCTGCCATACGACAAGCGATCCGCCGACTGCCCCGATAAACAGGCACACAAACGAATTTGCCCCTGCCATATACATAATCATAACGAGGATAAGCACAGCGAGCAAACCTCCGGCGAACATGAAAAGGTACTGTGCTTTCAATCCTTTGAACTCGACCGTCCTGCCGATACCTTTATTGATATTGTAATTGCCCATAATCTAATTGCTTTTTTAATTCATAATTTGCGGTAAGCACTTCAATCTTTCTTTTCCTCGGCTTTCCCCTGTTGATATCCACAATTACCTCCCGATGAAGTTTGATATTGTACCAATTGTGCTTTTTCGTAAACTCTGCCAGTTCAGTACTTGGATAACTGCTCAAAAGGAACTTTCCTTTTACTTCGGAAAGGCATTTGAGAAGTGCCAAAAAATCTTCACGGGAATATCCGTCGTAATGTCCGCAGTCTGTATTGATATAGGGAGGGTCGCAGTAATGAAATGCCTGTTCGTAATCGCGCGAGTTGATAATCCGTAGTGCATCGGTATTTTCAATTTGCACATTCTGCAATCGAATGGCGTATTCTTCTGTAAATGATTGCCGTTTGTTGAATAATTTCAAAGTACTTGTAGATCCTGTTTTATCATATCCCCAACTACCATTTATCTTTGAACTGAACGACTGGTTGCACAGCACCCAAACTGCCCAGGCTCTTTGAAGGTTGGAGAACAGGTGCGGATTGTTATAAATAGCTTGTGCGTCATTGTGTAGTGAACGGCTATGCAAACTGATCCTTATCAGCTTTTCCAATTCCACAAAATTGTTCTTGCAGACCTCATAGAAATTGATAAGTTCCCGGTTGTAGTCATTTACCACCTCGACTTTCGAGGGTGGCTTTGCCCAAAATATAGCTCCGCCACCTACAAAGGGTTCAACATAGGTTTGATGCCTTGGAATAAGTGGCAGTATGATATGTACCAGACCTTGTTTCCCCCCATAGTAGGTTAATGGCGTTTTCATTCTTTCGTTTCTCGACATAACTTGTTCGTTTTTTTACAGGAAAAATGAACGAAGAATGGTTGCCGCTACGATCAGGAAGATGCAAGCCCCGAACCAGCTGGCAGCCACTTTACTGGTATCGGGATCACCCGATGAGAATTTTTGATACACCTTTACACCCCCGATCAAACCTGTCACCGCACCCACCGCATAGATCAGTTTGGTCGCCGGGTCAAAGTAACTTGTAACCATCTGTGTGGCTTCATTGATACCGGCAGAGCCGCTTCCCTGTGCGAACACTCCGAATGCCGACAGGAGCACAACGCCGGTCAGCAACGCTTTTTTACTAAGTCTTTCCATGTTAAACTGAATTTATTTTGTTACTACTTCCCCGCCTGTTGCGGGCTTCGGAACAAAAGTCTAATGGAAATCGAAGCATTATTTGATAGTTGTCGCCAGTGGAATTTTTTGGCAGGGTATGGTATTGTGTTAAGTAAAAGGCATAAAAAAACGCCAAACTTTCCGAAGCCTGACGTTTCCTTAACCGGCGGTATATTTTTCAATTATTTTAGTGGACTACTTTTCAATTATTATTTACAATTCGGGTTAACCCCTTACATTCTTCGTCCTTTGCTTTTTCGTGGTTTGGGTATTTCCACCTTATTTTTACTTTGCTCCTGACGGATTTTAACCGCCCAATCAATGTAGGCTTTTGCGTCGTCCATATTGTGGGGTAAGGATTTTCTGTTTCCTGATAGTTTGCTGTCATCAAGTCCTACAATATACCCGTAGTTCGGGAACTCGTCTGAACGGAAAACAATAATAAGATTGTTTATGTCCTTTTCGACAACATTTTTTTTATGACTTACTATAGTATATCCTTTGTATTCCTCGAATATATAATCTGTATCGTTTTTTGAATTTATCATACCTGTTCTGTTTTGTGGTGATTAATAATATATGGTATATCACATTCCATACTTTAAAAAAACAAAGGGAAGCCGTCCATTCAGACGAACTCCCCGATGTCGAAATTTTCCAAATCATTTTTCCGCAAAACGGGAGAACTGAAATCCGTTCCGGTGGAGAGGCTCTTATCCAGCAACTTTGCAATTTTCCGGGAAGCCCCCTCCATTGAGTTTTCGAGCAGACTGAACAATTCAGTTCCTTGTAAACGCTGAACTATATCCACCGCTTTTTGTTGCAGGGCTGGCTCAAGCACTTCTTGCTCCAACAATGCCCCCACGGTAGTCAGTTCTTCAAAGGTAACCCCTGTGGCAAACTCATTGTCCCTGTCCTGAAACCCATCATCATCCCATTCGTCTTCCCCATTTTCAAAATCGGATTTAATTCCGGAATCTTCATCCGGCTCTCCCTGATCTTGCGGATTTTTCCAATCATTATTTTCCCCGTAGGTTTCTGTTGCAAAATTATCAGCCATCTTTCGACTTTCTTCTGTTTGGCTTTTAGTGGCACTCATAAGCACCCCATTTCTCTCTGCGGATTTGGGACGCCCCATAATATCCGGCAGGTCGGGTCTTTCGTTTTCCTGTTTTTCCTCCCTGCGGACGACCCTATGGATAACCACCTTGTCTTTCAGTAAAAGTATGATGACGATAATAAGGCATATTACAATCACTGTTTCCATAACTATATGATTGGTTCTTGCTTGTCAACGGAAATTATCTTTATTTCATCGCTGAAATTCTCAAAGTGGTGTTTCAACACATTATGCAGATAATCGGAAAGTGTGATTTTTCCGTCTCCGAGTATGAAGACGATACGGGATATTCTCTTGTGGAAATCGGGGCTTATGTATATCGATTTCCCCTGCCTTGCGACTAATCCGGTCGGTTTTAAGAATGTTGATTTGTATTGCTCAACCTGCAATACCTGTTCCCGTTGTAATCTTATTTTTATTTTCATTCTGTTTATCATAATCAATTACTTTAAAAAATGGGTTTAAACTTCTCGTTAAAATCATCGGTAATAGCTTTCTCGAACTGCTCGAAATGATGTTCGAGAATATTATCCAGATAAGCGTACAGGGGTATCTTGTCCTCACCGATAACCTGTACGATACGTGAAAGCCGTTCGTGGTATTCCTGCCGTATGTATATACTCTTATCGCCCCGGCGGGTCATCGTATGGCTATTCAGAAAACGTTCGCCATAGCTTGTGCCGAATACCTTCTTTTGTCGGGTGCGCTCTTTGGTTACCGGTTTATCCATTATCCTTTCCTTTTCAGGCTCTGCTGTCGGCTCTTGGGGTGTTGCCGCCTGTTCAGGCTTTGTTGTTTCACCTGCCATGATAGACATTAGGTACGCTTCGTCAATCGGGGCATTTTGCTTTTTCCTGTTTCCGTTCTCCATAGGATCACAATTTGACGGTTCTTAAAAATTCACTGATAAACAAGTCCAATCCGCAGGATTTCATCAATCTTGTATCGGGAGGCAATAACGTGGAGCGGAAGATGGTTTTTGCCGTCACCTCACTTTCCTTGCGGAAGCGTTTGCTGTCGGCAATGCGGGTTTCCATCGCTTGCAGTCCAACCTCTTTGATGACATTGCCGTAGGTTTCATACAGGTGCGATTTCTCCCTGCCATCAACTTGGTTCCAGAACAGCCGTATCGTTTCGATGGAGGTCTTTCCCTGTTTCATGAGGACGTTCGTTAATACATCGGTAAAACTCAATGTGCTTTCCATCACCACACGGTCTGCCGTGATGGGAGAAAAGATATGGTGTATCCCTGCCAGTGTATTCAGAAGTCCCGGAGTATTCACAGTCCCCGGCAAATCGAAGAAAACCATATCTACCGGAACAGCCGAAGATTGCAAATATGCTTCTGCATCCTTTAATGTATTGTCAGCCCTGCTTTGCAGTACCGGATAGGCTTTTTTGTTGATGGTGGAGAATTGGCGGTGCGCCAACTTTTTCAACACCTCGTTTTGCATGACCGTTTTCAAATCCCGTTCCCGCATCTGGCAAAGGCTGTACTGCGGGTAATCACAATCGAAGACCGCCACATTATACCCCATCCGGTAATGGAGTATGCTCGCAATGATTGTTGTAAAGGTGCTTTTTCCCACGCCACCCTTTTGGCTTGAAAAAGCAATGAACCGTGTTTTGTTTTTTGTTTCCATTTCCATTCTATTTTTAAAGTTTCACATCCTATGTACTGCCTGCCGTCTGTCTTACGTGGAGGATTGCCGCCATCCCTGCATGCTGTCCGGCAATCCTGATATAATTCCGGCTATCATCCGTGCTATCTGTCGTTCCGGCATTCCGGCTTTCACGCAAGCAATCCCGATGGCTTGCCTGCCTGTTGTCCTGCACGATTGGATGGTAACGGGACAGTTCCCATGCCGTCCTGCCGTCAGGTATTCCTGCCTGCCCTATGGAACGCCGTCAGGTGTGCTGGCTTTCCTGCAATCCGGCATTCTCTCTTTCTGAAATGCCGTCGGGATTGAATGCCAGCAAACAGGCTTGCATGACTGCCACCACAAAGAAGCGGGATATTCCACTCCATTTATTTAATGTGGCAGTCAAGGGCATTTCTTGGAAATGTTTGGTTGAGCGGAACATGGCAATGCTTTGGAAAAGCTATCCTTACTTTGTAATAGTTTAAAAACATGGGGTGAATGGGAAAACCCAATCCGACCCGCAGGGCGGATTTTCTGTTCACCGGAACAGAGCAAGTTGTGTTTTTAGGCACTCGAAACGAGTTTCGTGCCTAAAAACCACTTGCCCTTGCAGGGGGCTGGGAAACACCCTCCGAAGTCGGGGTTTCGTTGAACATTAAAATGGATCTTGTGATGGATAGGAAAGAGAGAAAGAACAAAGGTGGACGCAAGCCTAAAGCAAACCCAAGCATCCACCGTTACGTATTCCGTCTTACGGACGAGGAAAATGCCAAATTCCTTTCGCTTTTTGAAGCATCGGGAGCGGATAACAAAGCACGGTTTGTTACTTCCGTGCTCTTTGAAAAACCGATTAAAAGCGTAAAAGTGGATATGGCTGTCATGGATTATTACACACGGTTAACTACTTTCTTCGGCCAGTTCAGGGCAATCGGGGTCAATTATAACCAGGTTGTAAAGATATTGTACCGCAATTTTTCAGAAAAGAAAGCATCAGCTTACCTATTTAAATTGGAAAAACAAACGGCTGAACTGGCAAATTTATGCCGTGAAATTATGGAACTCACAAAGGAGTTTGAAGCCAGACACCTGAATAAAAGCGATGAAATATGATAGCGAAAATAGGTCGTGGGGCAAACATGATGGGAGCACTTTCCTACAATCAACATAAAGTTGACAAGGAAAACGGACAGGTTTTAGACACCCAAAGGATCATGGAAACACCGGACGGACGTTATACGGTGGCACAATTATACCGCTCTTTCGAGCCTTACTTCATGGCAAACAAGAGAACGGAAAAGCCTGTCCTCCATATATCGCTCAACCCTGATCCTGCGGACAGGGTCAGCGATGCGCAGTTTATAAAAATGGCACGGGAGTACATGGAACACATGGGTTACGGCGAACAACCCTATATCGTTTTTAAACATACCGACATCGGCCGTACACATATACATATTGTATCCACCTGCGTTGACCGCTACGGGAAAAAGATACCCGACAAGTATGAGAAATTGCGATCAATGGAGGTTTGCCGGGCATTGGAACAAGAATATAATCTGATACCCGCAATAGAAAAACAGCAAACAGGAAACAAACAGGTATTCCGTCCCGTGGACTACAAAACCGGAGACGTTAAGAGCCAAGTCGCATCGGTAGTGCGACACCTGCCGAAATATTACGGGTACGCAAGCCTCGGGGCATACAACGCCTTACTGTCACTTTTCAATATCACGGCAGAAGAAGTCAAGGGAGAATTACACGGACAACCTAAAAACGGTCTTGTATATTTTGCCTTGAACGAACAGGGTAAAAAAGCGGGCAATCCGTTCAAGGCATCCCTTTTCGGCAAACAGGCAGGACTGGACGGACTGCAAAACCATTTTGTGCAGGTTAAGGAAAAAATGAAAACCGATCCCGCAAGAACTGTCCTCAAAAACACCATTGACGTGGCGATGCATACCACCACCAATGAAGCCGATTTTAAAAAGCAACTATTGGAACAGGGCATCAATACCGTGGTACGGCGCAATAATGAGGGGCGTATCTATGGCATGACTTTTATAGACCACGAAAGCCGTACCGTCTGGAACGGATCAGCTTTGGGCAAAAACCTGTCGGCAAATATCTTTAATGATTTGTGGAATAGACAGGCAGTTGAACAACATCAAGTAGCTGAAAAGACAAATGCACAAAACACGCCACCCACCGCAGGCAACAGCACCACGGCAGGAAAAGAGGAAACCCATGCACTTTTTGATTTCCTAAATAGAGAACAGCCTGCCGATGATTTCGGATTGATAGAGGGTATTGGCGGCTTATTGCCGGAAGTACAGGGCGAAGACTACGAGGAACTGGCATTTGCCAACCGCATGAAGAAAAAGAAGAAATACAGAAAGCGGGGAAGACAACAATAATTTTGTTAACTATCAACGACCAGGATTAGCATCTTGGTCTTTGTGGTTTTAAGCCAATGTCAAACAAAGCCACCAAAAGCCATTCACCGCCCCTTTGGATAAATGGTTTTAAATAGCCTCTAAATTTCCTGCATCACTAAAATTTTTTGTTATGCAAGGAGAAGACGATTTGAGAGGATTAGCCAAAATCATGGCTTTTATGCGTGCTGTAAGTATTCTTCTGGTACTGATGCACTTTTACTGGTTCTGTTACGGTTTTTTTGCCGAACGTGGATGGACACCGGAGATTATCGGCAAGATACTTGCCAATTTCAACCGCACGGCAGGACTTTTTGAACATACGCTTTACACTAAAATTTTCGCACTGCTCTTATTGGCATTAAGTTGTTTGGGTACTAAAGGCGTAAAGGATGAAAAGATAACATGGGGAAAGATTTACATAGCCTTAACCATCGGCTTTGTGCTGTTCTTTCTGAACACATCATTGTTAAAGTTACCGGCAGGGATTGCCACATCGCTTTATATACTTACAACAAGTATGGGATATATAGTCCTGCTCATGGCAGGAGTATGGATGAGCCGACTGCTCCGGAATAACCTGATGGAGGATGCTTTCAATAACGAGAACGAGAGCTTCCAACAGGAAACCCGTCTAATAGAAAATGAACACTCCGTCAACCTGCCCACCAAATTTTATTATAAAGGCAAATGGAATGATGGCTATATTAACGTAGTAAATCCCTATCGTGCAACAGCCTGTTGCGGACTGCCGGGAGCAGGGAAATCGTGGGCAGTCATTAATAATTACATCAAGCAACACATCGAAAAAGGCTTTGCGATGTATATATATGATTTCAAGTTCGATGACCTTTCAACCATTGCCTATAATCATCTGCTCAAACATGCTAATAAATATAAGGTAAAACCCAAATTTTACGTCATCAACTTTGATGATCCACATAGAAGCCACCGGTGTAACCCGATCAATCCCGCCTTTATGACGGATATATCCGATGCTTACGAAGCCGCTTATACCATCATGCTGAACTTGAACAGGACGTGGATAAGCAAGCAGGGGGATTTTTTTGTGGAAAGTCCAATCGTGCTGCTCACCGCAATCATCTGGTATCTGAAAATCTATAAAAATGGGATGTATTGTACCTTTCCGCACACGATAGAACTACTGAATAAAAAGTATGAAGACCTATTTACCATCCTTACCTCATATCCTGAATTGGAAAACTACCTGTCAGCTTTTATGGATGCATGGCAAGGGGGAGCCGCAGAACAGTTGCAGGGGCAGATCGCATCGGCAAAAATTCCTCTATCGAGGGTGATTTCACCCCAATTGTACTGGACAATGTCGGGTGATGATTTTTCGTTAGACATCAACAACCCTGAAGAACCCAAAGTTTTGTGTGTAGGCAACAATCCCGACAGGCAAAATATTTATTCCGCCGCTTTGGGTTTGTACAACTCCCGGATTGTAAAACTTATCAATAAAAAATATCAGTTAAAATGCTCTGTTATTGTCGATGAACTTTCATCCATATTCTGGATGGGACTTTCCAATCTGATCGCAACTGCGAGATCCAATTTGATTTCCGTATGCCTGGGTTTCCAGGATTTTAGTCAATTAAGTAGAGATTATGGGGATAAAGAAGCACGAGTTGTACAGAATATTGTTGGAAATATTTTCAGCGGGCAAGTAGTGGGTGAAACGGCGAAAAATTTAAGTGAGCGTTTTGGTAAGGTATTGCAAAAACGGCAAAGTATAAGTATTAACCGCAATGATAAATCCACATCCATATCCACCCAAATGGATAGCCTGATACCTGCATCCAAAATATCCACACTTTCTCAGGGGCACTTTGTCGGAGCTGTAACGGATAATTTCGATGAGCGTATCGAGCAGAAAATATTTCACGCTGAAATCGTGGTGGACAATGATAAGGTAATTTCCGAAATGAAAGCCTACAAAAAAATACCGCAGATACGATCCTTTACCGATGAATACGGAAACGACAATATGAAACAAGTAATTGAAGCCAATTACAGGCAGATTAAAGTGGATGTTGTACAGATTGTAGAAAGCGAACTGGAACGAATAAAGAATGATCCTAATTTACAGCATTTGATACAGCAACGACAATAGTTAGGTGAATATGAAAAGAGGTTGTTTTAAAAACAGCTCTTAATTTAATGACCTATATTTAAGTAGGTATTTTGAAAGCCATTGTAGAGTAGTGTCCCTTTTTGATATGTTGGAAACATTCTTTAAAGAGAATTTTTAGTGAATCTATAGACTATAGAGAAAATAATTATAATGAGGTAGTCTGAAAAGGACTGCCTCATTTTTATGGAAAACTATCTGGCTTAATATTAATAAGCAAACCGGGATGATTTTTTCTCAATTTCATTTATCGAAAAGCATAAAAAATTTAAGTATAAACCATGTAATTAAGGGATATTGTGCTAAATGTAATAAAATTGCTACTAAGTTGCAAAATATTTATTATATCTTTGCAGCACAAAAATTATAGTGAAACGAGTAATTTCCATATCATTCATTGTTATATCAACACTTCTTTTGTTGGTTTATACAATCATACCTCACCATCACCACGAGATATCTCCATGTTTTGTGATAGAGTTTTGTGAGGAAGATAATACTATTAATGATGAACACACATATCATCATATTCCTGATGGAAATACCGAATCTTGTACAGCAGACTTTGAATATATCGTACGACCATTTAGCGATACAATAAAATCAAATGTTTCGTATTTCGAAGATTACGGTCACACCTTTTTATTTCCTATTCATTTTCTTATCGCAGATTTTCTGCATCACGAAATAGAAGACTCCTTTTCCAAAACAGAATATGGAGAATATGGAGAATACATAAATTTCTATAAATCCGCAGAAGCTAACCAATTTCATGGTTTGCGTGCTCCGCCTTATTTTCTCTCTTAACCTTACTACTCTTTTTAGGTAAGTGATTTATACGTTGAATACAGATTATTCAACCATATCACTCATACCACTATCAATGGATTTGTAAAATCCGCACTTTTCCTTTTACAAAATATTCTCTATTTACAATAGATTAGAGGTTTATTATATTACGAATATAATAGATCGTATTTATCCATTTCAATAAAAACAAAAATGAAGTATTATATATTAGGTTTATTTTTAGTAGCGGCTACGCTCTTATTCGCCTGCAATTCAAACAATAAAAATCAGAAATCAAATCCAAAAGATACTCACGAACACGTGGAGGGCGATGGACATGACCATTCGGAAGACGATGGGCACGTTCATTCACCCGGTGACGGGCATAATCATTCGGAAGACGACGGACACAACCATTCGGAGGGAGATGGACATGACCATTCAAAAGACGACGGACATAATCATGGTACAGAAACGGCTGAACATACAGATGAGATACTGTTTACCAAAGAACAGGCAAAATCGGTAGGATTAACTACTGAAACCGTATCGCCCGGAACATTTTTACACGTAATAAAAACAAGTGGACAAGTACAGGCTACCCAAGGAGATGAAGCCACTATTGTCGCCACTTCAAACGGAATTGTTTCATTTATAAATTCGTCAATATCCGACGGTACAGCTATCAGTTCCGGCCAGGCTATCGTCACAATCTCTGCAAGGAATCTTCTGGATGGCGATCCCACAGCAAAGGCAAAGATCGCCTTTGAGACTGCGCAGGCAGAATTTAAACGCGCCGAAGGGCTTATTAAGGATAATATTATTTCGACAAAAGAATATGAACAGGTAAAACTTCGTTATGAAACGGCAAAAACCGTGTATGAAGCACAAGCAGCCAATACGACCGCAGGTGGAGTAAGAGTTACGTCGCCTATCAGTGGCTATCTTAAAAACAGGCTGGTCAGCCAGGGAGAATATGTATCTGTCGGACAGCCTATCGCTACTGTTTCGCAGAATAAACGGGTGCAATTGAAAGCGGAAGTCTCCGAGAACTATTTCAATAGCCTCAGGAACATAAGCAGCGCCAATTTTAGAATGGCCTACGACAAGACGGTTTACAAACTGTCGGATATGAACGGCCGCCTGTTGTCATTCGGCAGAGCGGCGGACAGGCAATCGTTTTATATTCCTGTTACTTTCGAGTTCGATAACGTAGGAGATATTATCCCTGGCTCGTTTGCAGAAGTTTATTTGCTGTCATCTCCACAGGAGAATATAATTTCTGTTCCCGTATCAGCATTGACTGAGGAGCAAGGATTATACTTTGTTTATTTACAATTAGACGAAGAAGGCTATAAGAAACAGGAAGTAATAATCGGCCAGAATAACGGAGAACGGGTTGAAATCCTTGCAGGTTTGTCTTCGGGAGATAAAGTTGTTACCAAAGGTGTATATCAGGTGAAATTGGCAGCTATTTCGTCCATTATGCCGGATGGACACACACACTAACCTTTAAAATCTTATGTTATGCTGAATAAAATAATAAGATTTTCACTTAATAACCGGATGGTTGTTCTGGTCGCTTCCGTATTGTTAATGCTGGCGGGAACATATACCGCCACAAATATGGAGGTGGATGTGTTTCCTGATTTGAATGCTCCAACTGTGGTTGTAATGACGGAAGCGACAGGAATGGCTCCCGAAGAGGTAGAGCGGCTGGTGACTTTTCCTATTGAGACTGCCGTGAATGGTGCTACTGATGTACGCCGTGTCCGTTCGTCTTCAACAACAGGTTTTTCAGTTGTATGGGTCGAGTTTGATTGGGGAACGGATATTTACATAGCACGTCAAATCGTATCAGAAAAGCTGGCGGTTGTCAGGGACGCTCTTCCATCCAATGTCGGAAATCCGACATTAGGGCCGCAATCGTCCATCTTAGGAGAAGTGGTCATTATTGGTTTGACTTCTGACTCAACCTCATTACAAGATTTGCGTACACTCGCCGACTGGACAATACGCCCACGACTATTATCAACAGGAGGTGTTGCGCAAGTTACCGTGATTGGTGGCGAAATCAAAGAGTATCAGATATTGCTGAATCCGGAAAAAATGAAACACTATGGTGTAGGATTGGACGAAGTAATCAGTGTAGTACAAAATATGAATCAGAATGCTTCCGGAGGTGTGCTGTACGAATACGGCAACGAGTATATCATCCGTGGTATTCTTTCTACAAATCAGGTAGCCGCACTGGGCAAATCCGTTGTAAAAAGTGTGAACGATGCCCCTATTTTACTTGAAAATATAGCTGATGTCAAAATTGGCGACAAGGCGCCCAAATTAGGGATTGCTTCTGAAAAAGGAAAACCGGCTGTTCTTATGACAATAACTAAGCAACCGGCAACCAGTACGCTTGAACTGACAGACAAGATAGACCAGTCGCTGGTGGAACTTCAACAATCGCTCCCTGCCGATGTGAAAATATCAACCGATATTTTCCGTCAGGAACGTTTCATAAATAATTCAATCAACAACATTCAAAAAGCTCTACTTGAAGGGGGAATTTTTGTCGTGATTATCTTATTCATCTTCTTAATGAATGTAAGGACGACTGTTATTTCGCTTGTGGCTATTCCTCTTTCACTGGTATCGGCTATTTTGGCCTTGAAGTTTATGGGATTAACTATTAACACCATGAGTTTGGGTGGGATGGCGATTGCCATCGGTTCGTTAGCCGATGATGCGATTGTAGATGTGGAGAATATTTTTAAACGACTGCGGGAAAACCGGCAAAAGCCGAAAGAAGAGCAAAGAAGTGTAATATCGGTTGTATATGATGCATCGAAAGAGGTACGTATGCCCATTCTCTATTCTACTTTTATCATCATTGCCAGTTTTGTTCCATTATTCTTCCTTTCAGGTATGGAAGGACGTATGCTGGCTCCACTTGGAATTGCATTCATCGTGGCTCTCTTTGCATCCACGGTTGTTGCACTGACATTAACACCTGTATTATGCAGCTATTTGCTGGGGAAATCCAGAAAAGGAGGTGATACACCAGAAAAAGAAGCCTACGTTGCAAAAAAACTGAAAGGAATTTACGAGCGTGCATTAAAATGGTCTCTCAATCATAGAAAATGGGCACTTGGAGGAACCGGCGTTGTTGTGTTATTGGCTATTATCTTCTTCTTTACACTTGGACGCAGCTTTCTTCCGCCATTTAACGAAGGTTCGTTCACTGTCAGCATCAGCACTATGCCCGGCATATCATTGGAAGAATCGGGGAAGATGGGTAGAATAGCAGAAGAACTATTACTCTCTGTGCCGGAAATACAAACAGTAGGGCGTAAGACAGGACGTGCTGAATTAGACGAACATGCGTTAGGCGTTAACGTTTCTGAAATAGAAGCACCTTTCATTCTCGACAAGCGTTCTAAGGATGAAGTGCTGGAAGAAGTAAGGGAGAAACTGAAATTGCTGCCGGGCGTAAATATCGAAATAGGGCAACCTATATCTCATCGAATAGATGCTATGCTGTCAGGTACAAGAGCAAATATTGCTATTAAACTGTTTGGGACGGATCTGAATAAAATGTACAGCCTGGGTAATCAGATCAAAGCAGCTATTGAAGATGTCGAAGGAATTGCCGACCTGAATGTGGAACAACAAATTGAACGTCCACAGTTGAAAATAGAACCCAAACGGGAATTGTTAGCGAAATATGGAATTTCATTACCTGAATTTGCAGAAATCGTTAATGTACTTTTGGCAGGAGAAGTCGTCTCACAAGTTTACGAAGGCAACAAATCATTCGACCTCACATTGAAAGTGAACAATGAAAGTCGTTCAACCGCCGATAAAATCAGGAAGTTGATAGTGGATGTCAACGGTAGAAAAATACCGTTAGAGAATATTGCCGAAATTACCTCTTCCACCGGCCCCAATACGATTAACCGTGAGAATGTGGCACGTAAACTGGTTATTTCTGCGAACGTGGCAGGACGAGATTTGCGTGGAGTTGTAACCGACATACAGGAAAAAGTCAATGATGGAATTGAATTGCCCGAAGGTTATCATATCGAGTATGGAGGACAATTCGAGAGCGAGCAGGCAGCATCCCGTATGTTGCTTATTACATCCATATTCTCTATTATGGTCATATTTCTTTTACTCTTTGCTCAATTCAAGAGTGTGAGGCAATCAGCGGTTATATTACTGAACCTTCCGTTAGCATTGATAGGGGGCGTATTTGTCATATTTTTCACTAATGGGGTAATCAGTATTCCCGCCATTATCGGTTTTATCTCGCTCTTAGGTATTGCTACTCGCAACGGAATGTTACTTATCACGCGTTATAACGATTTACAGGATGAAGGCTATTCAAAATTCGAGAGTGTAATGCACGGCTCGTTAGACCGGTTAAACCCTATACTGATGACTGCGTTAACAACAGCTTTAGCCCTGATACCGCTTGTTTTTGGCGGAGATTTGCCGGGTAACGAGATACAAAGTCCTATGGCTAAAGTTATAATGGGCGGATTGCTGACTTCTACCTTTTTGAATGGGTTCATTATTCCTATAATGTACCTGATAACCGAAAGGAAAGTAGTTCAAGCAGAGATTATAAAAGATGATGAGAATGAAGATGGAGAAAATAACAAATAAAATTCAAATGAAGGCAATCATAACAAACCTATTGGTATTGTGTATGGGCATTACCTTGAATGCACAGACAAATATCAATTCCGTATTGGCTTCGATAGAAGAAAACAATACGACTTTGAAGTCGCTTCGTGAAAGCGCAGAAGCGCAAAAATTAGGAAATAAAACAGGTATATACCTTGAAAATCCGAAGGCCGGGTTCAATTACCTGCGGGGAAATCCCTCGGATATTGGCAATCGCACCGATTTCAACATAATGCAAACATTTGATATACCAACTATTACCGGCATAAAAAACAGGGTAGCCGGAGAAAAGAATAATCTGGTTGAATGGCAATACAGGGCAGACCGGATGAATATTCTTCTGGAAGCAAAGCAGTATTGTATCGAGTTGATATATTACAATGCACTGAAAAAAGAATTGGATTTGCGTCTGCAACATGCCGAAACAATTGCGGCAGGCTATCAGGAACGTCTGGATAAGGGAGATGTCAGTATTTTGGAGTACAACAAGGTAAGATTGAACCTGTCAAGCGTCCAAGGTGAGATATCGAGAGTAGATGTTGAGCGTAATGCACTTATTGAGCACCTGAAACGATTGAACGGAGGAAACGATATCTCTCTGGATGATTACCTGTTTCCTGAGATTGAATTTCCGCTAAGTTTCGAGGGATGGTATGTAGGGGCTGAACAGAAAAACCCTGTTTTAGCCTATGTAAAACAGGAAATAGAAGTAAGCAAGAAGCAGGTATCGTTAAGCAAGGCAATGGGGTTACCCACTTTTTCCGCAGGATATATGAGCGAAAAAGTGGTAGGACAACGCTATCAGGGAGTTTCGGTCGGAGTTTCCATTCCGTTGTGGGAGAATAAAAACCGTGTGAAACAGGCACAAGCGGCCGTAAGGGCGGCAGAGTCGAGAGAAACCGATAGCAAACGTCAGTTTTACGGGCAACTCCAAATACTCTACAATCGCACTTTGGGATTAAAAGCCACGGCTGATACCTATCGCTATTCCTTGGAGACGGCCAACAGTTCAGAACTATTGAAAAAAGCCCTGGATGCGGGAGAAATATCCCTGTTGGATTATATCGTTGAAATCGGTTTGTATTATAACACCGTCAATCAGGCGTTAGAGGCCGAAAGGGATTACCAAATGGCATTTGCAGAATTATCGGCAGTAGAACTGTAAAACAGAATGCCATGAAAAGGCAAATAAACAAAAAGAAAAAAAAGAAAAAGATAAGCCCGAAAACAAGAAAATGGATTTTTGGAATAAGTATTACCGTTGGAGTAATTTCGGGCTTATTGTTCTGGTTCTTTTTTACAAGATGTCATGACGACAAGTGTTTCTATCATTATTGTCCATTGATGGAAGTAATAGCGTGCACTTTTTTCTTTGGAATGATGCCTTTCGCATTTCTCCCTGAAGATCATTCTGGCAAAAAAGTTATAAATAAAAAACAAAAGAAGAAATTATGAGTAATAGCAGTGAGTTAATCAAAGGAAACGAAGAAAATATCTCACAGAAAAGGGCTTCTTTTAGAGCCGGTATTTCATTCGTATTGTTAATAACGGGTTACATTCTTGTTGCAGATGCACCAAAAGAAGATGCAGGCTATGCATGGCAAACAATATCAGGAATATAAACAAAAAACTAAAAGAGTATTGTAATGAAACACAAACATCAATACGATGCACAAGGCAGACAGCTTTGTTGCACACCACAGGAAGAAAAAATTTACACGGATGCAAACGCTAAAAAGTTATTGGAACAAAAGCATCCCAAAACAGCACACAATCACGACCACAGTGATGATGATGACGGACACGACCATTCTCATTCGGGCGGTAACGATAGTATTTTCAAAATGTTTCTACCTGCCATTATCTCCCTTGTACTATTGCTCGCAGGTATCGCAATGGATAATTGGTTTCTGCAAACATGGTTTACGGATTGGGTAAGGGTTGTTTGGTATGTGGTTGCCTATATTCCAGTCGGATTACCTGTACTCAAAGAAGCCGTAGAAAGCATAGGTAAAGGCGAAATCTTTTCGGAGTTCTTTCTTATGGGGATTGCCACTATCGGAGCATTTACCATTGGAGAGTACCCGGAGGGTGTCGCCGTAATGTTGTTCTACGCCGTTGGAGAAGTGTTCCAGACATTGGCTGTTTCCAGAGCCAAAGCCAATATCAAATCATTGCTCGACCAAAGACCCGATGAAGTAACGGTTTTACGAAACAATGAACCACAAACCGTAAAGGCAGAAACAGTGGACATCGGCGAAATCATACAACTGAAGCCGGGAGAAAAATTAGGTTTGGACGGAGAATTGTTATCCGAAACATCGTCATTCAATACGGCAACTTTAACAGGCGAAAGCAAACCCGATACAAAGAACAAAGGCGAAACGGTTTTGGCTGGAATGATAAACCTGAACACCGTATCGCAGGTAAAGGTTACGACCGCATACACTGACAGTAAATTGAGTAAGATTTTGGAATTGGTACAAAACGCCACTTCGCAGAAAGCACCAACGGAGTTGTTTATCCGCAAGTTTGCCAAAATCTATACACCTATTGTAGTGGTTTTAGCCGTAGCCATTTGTTTAGTACCCTACGTTTTCGTGGACGATTATCAGTTTAAAGATTGGTTGTATAGGGCTTTGGTATTTCTGGTTATTTCTTGTCCGTGTGCTTTGGTTATTTCTATTCCGTTAGGTTATTTCGGTGGAATTGGAGCTGCTTCAAGAAATGGAATACTGTTCAAAGGAAGCAACTTTTTAGATGCCCTTTCCAATATCCAAAACGTAGTTATGGATAAGACTGGAACGATGACAGAGGGTGTTTTTAAGGTTCAGGAAGTTGTTTTTGCCCCTGAATTTAATGAAACCGAAATCCTGCAAATGGTCAATGTATTGGAAAGCCACAGTACACACCCCGTAGCAACCGCTATTCACGAATACGTTGGAAAGCCAAGTAATGAAGTTAAATTGGAAAATATGCAGGAAATTGCAGGACACGGACTGAAGTCAACCATCAATGGTAAGGATTTATTGGTTGGCAATTTCAAACTGATGAATAAGTTCGGGATACAATATGATTTAGACCCGGACACTATTGTTTATACTACGATTGCGGTTGCTTACGATAATAAATTTGTTGGTTACATCACGATTGCCGACAGCATAAAGGAAGACTCGCAGGAAACCATCAATCTACTGCACAGACTAAATGTTAAAGCTACAATGCTTAGTGGCGATAAAAGTACCGTTGTAAAGTATGTTGCGGAGCAGTTGGGCATAGACAATGCTTTTGGCGATTTACTACCGGAAGATAAAGTAAACAAGGTAAAGGAAATCAAAACCAAAAATGAAACAGTTGCTTTTGTTGGGGATGGTGTAAACGATGCCCCTGTTGTGGCATTAAGCGACGTAGGTATTGCAATGGGCGGTTTAGGGAGTGATGCCACGATTGAAACGGCAGATGTGGTAATACAAGATGATAAGCCCAGCAAAATACCTATGGCAATCAATATCGGTAAACAGACAAAGAAAATTGTTTGGCAAAATATCACACTGGCATTTGCGGTAAAAGGGATTGTATTGGTATTGGGTGCAGGCGGTCTTGCCACAATGTGGGAAGCCGTTTTTGCTGATGTAGGCGTGGCGTTATTGGCAATACTAAATGCAGTAAGGATACAACGGATGAAATTTTAGAATTAGGTCATTATGTCCTGTTAGTAATGGGTAAAATAGGCTATGGGTAAGAAAGGTAAAAGTTATACAAAAGTGCCTCCCTACAAAAAATACGGAGCTTCCAAACCTTCAAATGTCAATTTGTCGAAGAAGAAACCTTCATTCTTTTTAATAGCTTTTGGGATATTCTTAACCCTATGCCTATCACCGTCACCGTCATCGTCGTCATCGCAATCATCCAAGGTAGAAATTGTTAGTCCGGTGACGAGCAAAAAAGAGTTATGTCAAACAAAAATCAAATAAAATTAACGGTTCTGTTTACGGGAACAAATCACAGTTCCCCAAGAGAAGTCCGAAAATGTAAATTCCTTTTTAAATATGACAGTATTTGGGCTTCTCTGTTAATAGTAAAATAATGACGAATGGATAAATTTTATAAGGAGACGTTACATAAACTGGAAACAGCAATCAACGAATTAGAGATAGAATCCGATTGCTCTTTACAACGAATAGAGGCTGTTATACACTTAATTGTGAAGTGCCTCTCTGAAGTAAAGGAATACGTTTCGGAACGAGGGTTCAAAAACATTGATGAAGAAATCCGTTTTTTCAAATATCAGAAACCAGCCATTCTTTCCAAACTCATTTACTACAATGCCATTTATAGAATCGAGACTAAGAAACCTTACGGAACAGAACCCATACGGAAGTACCTCAATAGGGAATTGAAAAAACTCAAACGGTACTTTGACAATAACCTCGACTTCTATAAATACTATCGTACCAACAATTCCTATTTGGACGAGAAACTGTTTGTCAGGAAGTGTTACGATATTAAGTTATGCTTGGATACCTATTACTTTCAGTCTGACCATAACTTTTCCACCTCACATGATTACAAGGCTGCAAAAATTATTGCCAACGATTTGATACAGGTCTATATAGAAGACCAGTTATACGACAAAGACCTGAAAGACAAATCAACAGCACCAAAGAAGCTAAACTGGACAGGTAGCAAAGTAGCGTTAATAGAACTCATTTATGCATTACATAATCAAGGTGTATTTAACGATGGCAACGCCGATATAAGGTTAATCGCCAAGTATTTTGAAAATACGTTTGATGTCAATCTGGGTAATTTTTACCAAACCTATTTGGAATTGAGAAACCGAAAAATAAACCCAACAAAATTCCTTGATACACTTCGGGAAGGGCTTATAAGGAAAATGAACGAGCAGGATGAAAAGTGAAAAAACTGAAAAACTCTTACCCCACCCACCCAATAGCGGTATATTTTAATAATTCCCATTCGCAGGCGAATAGAAAACATTAAAATATCCGGCACACGAAAAAGTTGATCCATTCCGTTCCGTTAAACCACCCGCAAGCTGGGCGGAACACTTCACTTCATTGGATCAACACTTTCGTTTTTGTGCCTCATTGTCTGACCCCCATTTATAGGAGGACTAATATTGTTTGGGCTTACCTGCTATGTACCATTATGATAATACTAATCATTTCCTTTTTGGTTTCCTGTTTTCAAATTCAAAGGTTGTTTCGCCTTTATCATCCATGATAATATAGGCATTGAATTTTCTACCCGATTTGCTTTTCATACCTTTGACAAGGTTGGTTTTTCCGTTTCTTACAAGATTTTCTATATCGGAAAGGCTTAACTGCACTCCACATACATTACGGAATTGAATCCAACCACAAGCCTCGTCGGGGCATTTCACAACCTTGTTCCAAACCAAAAGTCGGTGGCTTTTGCATTTGGGACAGGCCAATTCGGGTTGATTTTCTTTGACGATATTCATATCCAGAAGTTCCCGTGTAACGGATATGGCATAGGCTTCCATATCTTTGAGAAAAACCGTGGCATCCGCTTCGTTGTTTTCGATTTTCTGCAATACCATTTCCCATTCGGCAGTCATGTCAACATCGGGAATCCGTTTGTCCTTTACAGCCCCATAAACCTGCAATCCCTTATCGGTAGGGACAAGTGATTTCTTTTCACGCCGAATGTAATCCCTTTTGAAAAGCGTTTCTATAATGGATGCTCTTGTGGCAGGCGTACCAATGCCGATGTCTTTCAGGGCTTTCCGTCCGTCCTCGTTATCAACTTCCTTTCCGATGTTTTCCATTGCGGACAATAGACTTGCTTCGGTGTAAAGACCAGGCGGCTTGGTTTTCTTTTCCAGCACGGACGCCTCTTTGATTTTCAGTTCATCTCCAACCCCTAATTCCGGCAATTCCTGTATAGGTTCACTGTCTTCTTCCGTAAAATTTTTTCTGATACCACGCCATCCTGCTTCGATAATTTTACACCCTTTCAATGTGAAATCATAATGAGAAGCCTGTAATTCGATGTCGGTTATCTCTTTTGAACAGACAGGCGAAAGGGCTTCCAATAAGCGGTGCGCAATCGTGTCATATATGACGTTTTCATTTGTGGACAATCCGGACGGGATCTTTTCGGTAATCAACAGACCGTGGTGGTCTGTTACCTTTACATCGTTCACAATACGCTTATTGAAACGAATCCATTTCACTTTTTCAACAGCCTCCTTACAGGAAATCCTTGTCTCCAATGCTCTTACCAGTACAGGTATTTCAGCCCACATATCTTCGGGGATATATTTGCTACCGGTACGGGGATAGGTGATAAATTTCTTTTCGTACAGGCTTTGGGCAATATTCAATGTTTCCTCGGCAGTATAGAATGCCCTTTTGTTGGCTTCTTTCTGCAATCCCGTGAGGTCGAACAGCAGAGGCGGTTGCTCCGAAACCGTTTTATTTGCAACTGCCGTAACGGTAGCTATTCCCGCACGTTGTACCGATTTCAGTGTATCGTCAGCGAGTTTTTTGTCATCCCATTTGGTCTTGGAAAGGCTTTTGAAGTCCACAAAATCTTTGCGGTGTTCCAATTGTACCTGGAAGTACTTTTTGACGGTGAAATCCTTGTTTTCCACATATCGCTTGCAGATAAGGGCAAGCGTAGGCGTTTGTACACGTCCCAGCGAGTACACGCCACGACCTGCCGAAATACTCAATGCCTGCGAGGCATTGATCCCCACGAGCCAGTCGGCTCTGCTCCGCCCTTGTCCGGCACGGTAAAGCCCGTCAAAATCGCTTCCGGCTTTCAGGTTGTCAAGACCCTGCTTGATCGCTTTTTCCGTCAGTGAACTTATCCATAAACGTTCAAAAGGTTTCCGGCAGTTCAGGTATTCATAGATGTACCTAAAGATAAGTTCACCCTCTCGACCGGCATCGGTGGCCACGATAATACTATCGCAGCGACCGATGACCTGTTCAATAATTTTCAACTGTTTCAATGCACCGCTATCGGGGACATGGCTTTTATCCTTTTTAATCTTCCGTACCGTAAGTAAAAAAGGATCGGGTAAAATGGGCAGGGCTTCCCTTTGGAAGCCCTGTACCCCGTAATCTTCGGGCATTGCCAATGTGACAAGATGCCCCAATGCCCACGTAACCTCATAACCGTTCCCTGTCAGGTAACCATCCTGCTTTTCGGTTGCTCCCAACAGGCTGGCTATTTCCCTCGCTACACTCGGTTTTTCCGCAATAATTGCTTTCATAACGTTTTCTCGATTTTAGTGATTTAAACTCTCACCCCTTTGGATTTAGCTCGACCGTTAGGAGCATTCTGCCGTTGCTGTTGCGCACTGTTTCTCGGTCTCTGTTGCTCCGGCTTCAAAGGTTCTTTGATGTGTTTGGTCGCCTCGTTGGTTTTCCCGTTTGAATTGACGGCTACCTGTGTCCTGTGTGCTTCGGCGGGCTGCACTTTTTCTTTCAATGTATTGGGATTTTTAAAGCTGAAATCATAACCTCCCGTTTCTTTGTCCAACGTAACATATCCTTTATACGGTTGTCCTTTTCCATCTTTGAAATCCGAAACATAAAGTGTCTTGCCTGCCATAAGTTCTTTATGTTCTTCATCGGAGAATTCTTTGCCACGGAAGACTTTTGGGTTATTCTCCTGTCTTTGCCTGGGTGCCCTATCCCCGAAAAGAAACTCCGGCCGCCTCTTATCTGCGTTGTATTGGACATACGCATTTTTATTTTCAGTGTTTTTAAATTCCAGACCCTCTAAAAGAACTGGTTTTCCATCCCTTAAATCCAGTTTCTGTTCTTCATTTAACTTTACACCTTTGATAATATCGGGTACTTTTATCCAGTTCTGCCGGAATGCGATAACCTCATTGGTCAGGTGGTCGATACTGATAATGGACGGTATCTTTTCTCCTGTCCTGCGGTTGGTCAAGTCCACCACACGCCCCATGTTTCCACTTTTGAGCAGGTTTTCCTTGTCCTCTTTGGTAAAAGTATGACCGAAGAACTCGTCTTTGAGGTTAGGTGCATGGCGTACGCCGTACATGACAAAGACGGTCTTTCCGTTTGCCCCCTGTTGAAGGCCCAACCTTGCTTCCGAACGGAGAATGGCGGTATCCAAGTTGACACTTATAGGCATCACGAAATTGGTTTTGTAACCTTTTAATAAAGGTTCCATGGCATCCATTTTTTCGAGCGTTTCGCGTTTCACCCCAAGTTGTTCCAACGTTTTCCAGTCGATGTCCTCTGCCTTGTACCGGTATTCCTTTGTTTCCTTTGTTTCCGATGTTTCAGGTGTTTGTGGTGCCTGTGGTGTTTGTGGTGTCTGTGGTGTCTGGGTTGTCTGGGTTGTCCCCGGCGGTTGAGAGGCAGCCTGCGATGTTGCTTGCGAAGTGTCCTGTGTAATTGCCATATCCTTTTTGTTCTCCTGCTGTTCCTTTGGTTTATCAACTACTTGTTGTTGCCCCTCTGGTTCCTGAACTTGCTGTTGTTGCCCCTTTGGTTCTTCGACCCGGTGCTTTGCCAGGATCGCCTCGCCCTCCGTAGTAGGAGTATTGACTTGCTTCTGTATTGCTTTGGCGGTAGCGACCGCCTCCGAAGCAGGAACTTTGAAAAAAGAAAAATGGGTCGGGTCTTTCAGTTGTCTCCAGAAGTTGGAGAAAAAATTGGTGAACAGATCTCCCGCCCTGTCAACCCGCATGAATTGGCTTTGATTTTTCTTGGCCGGATTAACGGTTTTCAGATTACCGTTTTCGTCAATGCCCGTGACGGCTTGGATTTTCTTTTTCTCCTTGTCCATGACCAGCAGCACATCCGAAAGTTGTTCGGGATATTGCTGTGGATTTTCATTTGTTGTTTCGCTCATAACTGTTGATTATTAAAATTAGTGTTACCCGAAAATAGGCGAAGCAGATACGGCTATGCCGTATCTGTCCTTAAGCGGTAGTGTTTGTCACTTGTTTCCTTTGGTTCGCCGTAAGGGTGAGTTGAAACTATCCCTGATGAACTGGTGTACATCCGATAGCTTGTAGTACAACTTCCCGCTGATGGTGTAATACGGTAGCTTACCGGTCGAGCGGTATCGTTGCAGGGAGCGGTGGCTGATTTTCAGCATTTGGAGCACATCCTGATTATCCAGTAACTGTTCACCGTCAATACTGTGTCGTTGTTTTTGGATGTTGAGGACGTATTCTTTCAAAATGTCGAAGCGCTCCATGATACGTTCCATCCATGCGATAAATTCCATTCTGTCGATGTTCATAGCAATCTTTTTTTAATGATTTGTACACCGCAAAATTGGAGTTATTGGCGCAGGCTGTCTTCCGATACGTGTCTATCAAAAAGGCACTTTTTTCATTTTTATCTCAATCAGGTTAAAGCATTGTTTTTATGCGTTTTCTGTAGTTATTGGTTAACAGGTCGGCATGCAATCCAATCAATTTGCCGATACATATACATCGGCAGACGGGTAAAAAAAGCGCAAGCCCGGTTGATGCGTTAATGCAGCAACAGGTATCGACAAACATACATGTGGAAAAAGTACAACCCCGGCCAATACTGTACTTACGGCTTATGCCGGAAAGAGAGGTGAGAATTATAGATTATTTTCCCTTGTCGAAAGGCTTAATTTTTGATTTTGTGAGAGATAAAATCGTTTCCAAAAAAGAATAAAAAGGCCGCAAAGGTAAGGCGGACATCCGCTGTACCCCACCAAAAGACTACGGCATAATGGCAGGGTAACATAAGGAATCTTTACCGTGTTTACAGTGTTACCCTGCCACCCTGAAGGGACTTATTCCGTTTCCTTTTGGTTCCGCAGATGTCCGCCTTGATGGAAAAGCTTTCTTTTTTTTCTGTTTTTTTCTTTTGTTCTTTTGAAAACAATTTTAGTAGGTAGAAGCGCACCTGTTAATGAGCCGTTTGTGTATTCATCGTTACAGGTTTCCCCAATCAATTTACCGGTACACGTTTGCCGGCAAAGGGGCAAAAAAGTGCAGCACCGATTGATACAGACCAACAAACATGCCTCCTCAAAAAACAGTGTAAAAAAAGTGCAGCATCAATAGAAAAACTTCGAGGTCACGATGCACTCATTGCGGCAAAAATCTTTTACCCGCAACCCACTGGATTGGTAGCGGGCATAAACCTCTTCAAATTGCTTCTGGTTCCACATAGGTTTTTTGCCGACAAAAGTAGGACAATCTAAACTGGAATGAAACACGGGATAGACCGAATGCTTACAATATATACTGCACTTTTGTCAAAAAGCGGCATAAGAATTACAGGGTATCATCCCTGTCCATATACTCCTCCAAACTGAATTTCAGTTGATCCAAAAATGATGTCCGTGAACCTGCACGGGTCTTCATCCGGTGGAAACTGTTATGGATGTCGTTCAGTGAAACACGAAAAAGGACCTGGAATATCGAGCTGATTTTACGGATACCTATTTTCCCGTGGGAAATAGCTTCACTCGCATAGAGCGCATAGATCAGTTCGATAAGGGCATTTTTTGATTGCGTCCAGTAGAAGTTTTTGGTTTCCTCACTTTGCAACAGCACATCGGGATTTTGTTCAGGATTTAGTTTTGACGTCAGGTAATTATAGGTTAGTTCGTTGGCTATGATCTTTGCCACCTTGTAGTCAAAGTAGGTAGAAAATTTCGGATCGATCTCAAACACGTAGCTGTTCAATCCATCATAATAATTAATGTTTCCCAGCGTAAAATACTCCCCGTCACGGTCAGTCCTGCCCGAACGATAGTACCGGTAGAAAGTTGAATAACATATATGCACCCTATATTCCTGTGTCAATGCTTTGAGTTGTAAAGCATAATAACTTTGGTTAAGATCACCGCTATCCACGGGGCAAGCCGTCTCAATCCGGTACACTTTATTATAGTGAATAAGTTTACCGAGGATGTTCGGCTTGATCACCTTAAAAAAATAGATTTCCTCATCTATGCCGGAGAACCCCTCCCTCATTACATCATCTTTAACGGTACGTAATAATTCTTGGAGGTAAATAGTCATTTTACACGCTTCGTCAATAAAACTCGATGTTTCGGCTGACAGTTTTCTTTCCAGTTTTTGGATTTCAGCCATGATGTTGTTCAGTTTCATAGCTAATACTTTTTAATTGTGTGAAAACTATTCTAAGCACAAATATTAATATTAACTACGAATTAATTCCATGATATATACCGAAGTCATGGAAGATTTTTATGAAAAATACCCCCCTTCTATTGACTTTGAACGATGGTCAGATTGCAAAATCAAATTTTTCTTATGAAAGACACTATCGAAAGAAATAAACTGCTTTATTAGATCAAACTGAATTGTAGAAAGATTAGAGTACTGTTATATATGGCTTTACATTTGAAATCTTTTAGTACATTTGTGGTTTATAGAGAAGTGTACATTTGAGAATATTCACATATCAAGAAATTTTAAAAAATAAGCGGAATTAATGGCAAATAAATCTCACCTGAAATTTTTAAACGAGCAGCAATTGTCTGAAATTAAAAATTTTAAATATAATTACGGTTTTGAGAAGGATAAAGATGATAGAGATAACTCCCCTAAAAATTATGTTAGGTTAGCAACCTCGTTTAAATCAGATTTAGAAAAATTGGATAATGACTTAGAAGCAAAATACAATGCGAAAGACCGCACTTTGGAGATACCTTATGATATAGATTATGTACAAATCACTTTTCAAGACCAATTTGTAATAAACAAGTATTTTCAAGATTATTACAACGATTTTGGTTTAGAGGCAACTGCCTTTTATGATTTCGCTAAAAGAGGACTATTTGCTGTTTTTGACCGTGATAAGTTTCAAACATTTATTACCAATGTACATAACTTTATTGATTGTGAATTAGATAGAAACCAAAACGCAAAGTATTCCAACTATATTAAGTATATATCCAGTTTCAAACTGTTAAGAGCAAGAGACATTTTAAAATTTACATTGGAAAACATTGGTGATATTATATATCTATCCTTAATGAACTTGCCCTTGGACGATACTATTAAACAGCAAATTGTCCGATCATTGATAGTTTATTTTGAAACGAATGGAATTGCTTATAAACATGACACTGAAAATGACAGAATAGAATTACAAAAACCAACACCCGAGCAAATTCAAAAAATCGTCCAAAACTTTGACATAATCGAGAGTGCTACCTGCTCTGCATTTACGACCGTTCGACCAAGTGAGTTTAATACAGTAGAACGTCAATTTGGCTTTACAATTCAAAATGCAGATGAAGATTTACCGATTGTTGGTATTATTGATACAGGCATTAGCAATCAAACAGCATTAGCTCCTTTAATAATTAATGATGCTACATTCACTCTTGCAGGCAATCCACTTATTGACCAGGCAGGGCGTAGAAGTGGATTATATTATTTAGGACACGGAACGGCTGTAGCAGGTTTAGTAGCACTGGGTAAAGAAAATCATAGAAACAATTTTAATGGCAATGTTTTAGCCGATGCAAAATTACTCTCGATAAAAATCAGTGAAAATGGCAACGGTTATATTTCAGAAGTAGATTTATTGAAAATGCTATATGATGTTAAGGCTAAATATCCTGACATAAGGTTATTTACATTGACTACTTGTTATAGCCGCTATATGAACAAGAATGAGGCTTTCTCCGACTATACGTACTCTTTGGACAAATTTGCCTATGAAACAAATAGTCTCATCTTTATTTGTACAGGAAATAATGAGAATTGCATCAACGAAAATACAGGTTATGATTTATCCTATTTTCATGGAGACCACACCAATTTATCAACACCAGCTGATAGTCTAAATAATCTTACTGTTGGAGCAGCAGCCGATAATTTAAAAGATGGTATCTTTTTAGGTATTGCCGACGGCAAGGAATTTCCAGCACTATACACGAGAAAGGGACATATTGATTTATCTGCAATCTACAGTGATGCCAAGAAAACAAATAAAAACTATTTCAAACCTGATGTAATTGAAAGTGGTGGAGATGTAGGATACTATAGTGAAAACGTTTTGGATTGGATGGATGAACCAGCACTTACTCTACTATCAGCACGTCCAGAAATAGGTGTGACACCAGATGCAGGGACAAGTTATGCAACCCCTTTAGTTGCTAATCTTGCAGCTAAAATTATAAAGAATTATCCTGGTCTATCAAATGAAAGTGTCAAGGCTCTCATTATAAATGGGGCATCACTAAATTTGATACAATTTGCCTCTAATGTTTCTAAACTAATAAACAGAGTTGCAGGGAATGGCTTGGTTGATGAATTTAAAAGTTTGTATTCTGATGAAAATTCGGCAACATTAATTTTGGAAGATACCATTGAAAATGGTAAAATCAAAATTTATCCTATCAACTTTCCAAGATACTTAGTGGAAGATGATTTAGGAAAGAAACGAGGAATTTTAAAAATTACTGCTGCACTATGCTTTAAGTTCTTGCCGATTAAGAACAATCAGCTTTCTTATAACCCTATCCATATGGCTTTTAGTATTTTCAAAAATCAGTCTGCGGAAGATATTATGAAGCCTGATGAAGAACTGAAATCCAAATTGAGGTCAAACTTATCTTGGTCTGAAAATGGTAGATATGTTTCAAAGCCGTTACCATATTCCAATACTCAAAAAATATCATTAAATGTGAGCATAGATGATTTGAATAATGAAGCGAATACTTTCAGATTAGCTATTCACGCCAAATTATCTGAACAAATAGTTGGAGGATTACCCCGAAACTACCCTACAGAATTTCCCTTCTCTATTGTGTTGACTATTGAAGAGACTGTGAAAAACAGTACAGGAAAACTATATGATGAAATTCAGTTAGTAAATCATATTGAAGCAATCCAGGATATTAGTATCGACACAGGATTAGAAGCGGAAGCATTAGATATTTAATGATAGCTTTTCTGCTTCAACTAGTTTCTGCCAAATAGCAGTATCTATTTTGGCAGATAGTATTTTTTGTGGTTCTTTGGTAGCAAACAAAGTTCTTTTAATAGCAGTGATTAGTGTCTTTTGGATACTATAATAAGAAAGCCCAACGCAGTGTTTTATAATTCTGTTTGCTGCGGCTTTATTATCGAACTTGAAATTACCATTTTGCAATACCAAATCAATTAACTTTTTGACTTCTACTTCATTAGGCAGCTGAAATTCGATAATATTGTCAAATCTTCTTAATAAAGCGTCATCCAACATATCTTTCTGATTTGTTGCTGCAATGACGATGCTACTTTGAGGAAGATAGTCAAACAATTGGAGAATAGTATTGACAACCCGTTTCATTTCTCCGTGATCTTGACTGTAATCCCGGATTTTACCTAAACTATCAAACTCATCCAAGAAAATAATACAATCTTCAAGGGCAGCTTTCTTAAATATTTTGGATAGATTTTTACTTGTTTCCCCTAATTTAGAAGACACGATTGCACCTAAATTAATAACAACCATCATCTTTTCTAATTCACCTGCAATAATATAGGAAGCTAAAGTTTTTCCACAGCCTGATGGGCCATATAATAGCAGTTTGTTGGAAACTGGTAATCCAAATTGTTGTAGTACATCTATCTTCTGATGTTCTTCTATGAAAAACATCAATTCGTTATATACCTTTTCATTTGCAATAATGTTATCTAAGGTATAATCAGAAGTTATTTTCTCTAAAATCAATTCAGAGATTTCTTTATCTTCAATTCTATTTAGATATGCTTCCGAACCGACTTTTGTTAGTCCATTCGTTTTTTGAGTTCTTAAAGCATCTTTCAGAATGGATTGAAGCTGAATGGCAAAGTTTAGCTTTTTAGTTTTTTTTGAATGCTCAATTAACTCGTTCAGTACAGATAATAAGCGTTCTTGGTCATTTTCAAGACCATACTTTGCTATATCTTTTATGTAATCCAACTGTGCCATTTGCTGCAAAGGTAATTCTTTTTTATTTAATAAAAATATGGCAATCTATAAATTAAACAAGTAAATTTCTTATAAGTTTGATCTGAATTGTAAATTAACATTCATATAACGAAGTATTTGATTATTTTCTCATATCCTTACTGCGGCTTATACTGGGATTTTTAAAATATCCCAACTCTTGTTTAGCGGCTGCTATACTTTCCAACATTTTGTCATTCAGTTCCGGAATATCAAAATAGGCTATGTCGAATATATATTCATTTTCAGGACTTCTTCCGATTGAAATTCCAATAACTTTTGGAGCACTTTTATTTTCCTTTCTTGCTATCAAACACCTAAGTTGTAATTCTTTGTCTCTATTTTCCCAGTTTTTATGGTTTAAAGGCATAACAACATAAGAATGGTCACTATCCTTAAGAGGAGGTATCATCCGTCCTCTTACTTCCTTTTCAATCGCATCTATCAAACACATACCTAATTCCATTCTGTTTATTCGGGGTTCTAAGGCAATTATTCGTGTGGCTCGTTCTAAGTCGGATATTAAAGCATAGTCCCCTTTTTCTTTAATGTGAATAGTATGAAGTTGAGATACAATTTCATCCCATATATAGCTCTGTGGAATTTCCTTTTGCCAATATTCATAGTCAGGGCTTTTTACATATTCTTCCCACATACCCCCATCAAGAATAACAGTATCAGGCTCAAAATCAAATTCTAATGAAGTGCGGAGATAGAGCGCAAGAAAATCAACTTCCCTCGGAACCATAATAGTTTTGTTAACCAAAAATTTTTCTTTGGCTTTTAAGTAATTTACAAAATCAGTAATTGTATCCAATTCACTTAAAACAGTAAAAGTTGATTGTTCATCAAATACATGAACAAAACCGTTTCCAAAGTTTCCTGTTTCCAAAGGGTATTCACTTTTCCGCCCAAAAGCTATTGCAATTCTAAATATCTCTCGATTGGAATATGGAGGAAGCTGAATTTTAGTAACCCTATCTCTAAGCGTTATTTCATCGACATTCTTTAGAAACCTTTCTGCACCATATATTTGGTCAATAGAGCTTTGAATGGCTTTTTTCTGCCATCTTTCATACTGAATGTTTTCGTCTGAATGCTCTGAAACCTTAATATCTTTAATGGATATAATTATAACGGAGTTTTCACAAACCACCAGGACATCACACAGTTCCTTATTTTTCTTTCCTAAAGGACTTGGAAAGCTCCAGAACGGCAGGAAAGATTTCTCACATAATTCAGATACAAATTTTTCAGATGGGGTCATTAATCTATTCTTTTCTTATGTTCGTTTTTAAAATGTTGTTTCTATAATTTGTATAAGGTTTCATTGTTCCGTCAGGTAATGTTTTTTCCTCTTTTACCTTTGTAATAATTTTTTCAGGTGCGTCTATCTTGTTTAGATAGATTTTAATTCCTGTGACGGTTTGTGAACCACTGTAGAGTGTTTTACGTCTACTGATTTTTAAACCGCTTTGTAAAACAATTTCCAAGATTTCCCCAATGACATCCTGAAAATCTAATTGAGACGAAAAGGTTAAATCATCTATGTATCTTGTATAAGTGATATTGTGAGCATTACAAAACTCAATAAGCTTATAATCAGTCTTTAAAAATACGATGTTTGAAATATGCGTACTGGTTGGTGTACCTTGTGGCAATTCCCCTTTCCATGTTGTTAGCCGAGTTATGTAAAAAGCACATTGAGTATTAAAGCCTAACTCAATGAATGTATCATATACTCTCTGTGCTGTTATTGAGGGATAGAAATCTTGCAAATCGGTAGTTAGTATATATTTCTTTCCCTGATGTGGTTTAGCATTTGTGATATTGCTCCGCTTTTTAACACCACCATGCACATTATCAGGCAATTCTATTAAAGAAAGAATGCGATCTTTTATTTGCTTTTGAATTATTTTCAAAGGCATTTTTGATGGTCGTATTACTCTTTCTTTAATGGTCCCATCTTTATATCTCTTCGGTTGATTAGTCTTTTTGTCAATCTTTATTTCAGACCACTCGGTGTAATAGTTGTCAATCTCTTTGACAAAGTCATCCAGCTCTTTTCTTGATTTGCCGATAATTGACGGGAAATGTAGCTTACCTCTCCACTCTAAAGAACTCATTTATCAGAGATTTTACGGATGGGTTGATAATTTCAAAAGCCCTCCTTTTCTCGGGAGAAATGTCATCCTCATTTAGAGACAAGAAGAATAATATCGGTAATGGTAAATCAAGGTTTTTACTTATCTCTTTGAGCGTTGCCAGATTTGGTTCTTTGGCATTATTCTCTATTTGAGATAAGTAGGTTTGAGTGATACCACAACACTCGGCAAACTCTGTTTGAGTTTGCCCTCGTTGCTTTCTTATATCTTTGATTACTGTACCTAAATTCATCTTAGTTGATATTTAATGGAAGAATTTAAAGGGTGTCGGATGTATGTTTCTCGTAAAATCTGTTTCATAACTCAGTTGCATTAAATTAAAAACTCAGTAATTAGCTCAACGATATCAGCGATTTCCATTTGATAATGCTTATCCGTCAACCCTTTTTTTGTTCTTAACCTATTCAATTTAGCAACTGCCTCATTCAATAAATTAACGTCACTTTCCGAAAGAGAACACTGGCTCTTTAAGATGGTTTGTAATGTTTCTCTTAAACCATCGATGTTTTGAATACGTTGTACTCTGCTCATAATTGTAATTGAATTTAATTATTGGGACAATATTGTCCTGCTTCATTTACAATAGCCAATAACTAAATGCGTAGGCAATGTTCTCTATGCACCACTTTAAAATCCCTGCTTCTTTTTCAATAATATATAGAAGCATTCAAATCAATTCCATTAATATCTAATCTTCTGATATCCTTATATAATCTCTATCAGTTAGGTCTGATTAGGGATTGAGATATTTCGAGGGACAGACAGGACGATTGACCCGAAACCCCAGAGGGTTGTTTAAATAATTAAACAAAAAAAATAGAACTCCACTTAGTAATTGGCTTTCAAAACATCTTTTCAAAGAACTACGGTGCAAATATATAAAATATTTCTGACAGTTAATAAAAACAGTAGAAATATTTTAATTTTTTGTCAGTATTAATATTATTTACACATTTGCAGAAAATTTTTTAATCGTTATGATAAACATTAACGATATTCCAAAAAGTAAAGGCCCGACAAAAACAGACATGTCCAAGAGAATAGAAGCAGAGAAAGTCTTTACCGCATTTCGAGCACCGGAATGAGATGTTATCCGATTTGTCAAATAGCTCAGAGACAGGAACTCCTAAGCCCCGGCCAGTTTAGTAATATTGTCAAGTGTAAAATTGCCGGATAATATGCGGTACGATTTTAGAGACTAATGAAAAAGAATGATCTGTTCCGGTTAACGGAATCCAATATAACGCCTGTCCATAGCGATGGGCAGGATTAGAAGAGACAAAAACCAGCTCGCTTTATAACTCAAATTCAAAATTCTAAGTGTTATGGAAGATAAAGTAATCGAACAGATCATTATTAAAGCTTTCGAGATAGGCGTACACAATACGCTGAACGCTCTCGGTATTACCCATGAAATTGTAACAGAATCACAAGCTAAAAAAATATACAGTGCGCGCCTGATAACAGAATGGCGCCGCAAACGGTGGATTGTCGGATATCCGACAGGAAACCCGAAACGCGGCAAGGTATATTTCAAACGGACTGAATTAGAAACGGCAAGCCGGATGCTCGATATACAAAATATCATACCGGCAAACCGTATATTGGGAAATGATGAGGAAATCACTCCCCGCTTTTAGTAAGTATAAGAACCATACAAGAAACGGCTCATTTTTAACTGTTCTATGGAGGCACGATTGAAACATCGGCCTTATTAATCTTGTCAGAAAAAATGGTAAAAAAAGACGGCACCCCTCCCCGTTTTTTTTTATCTTCAATCATATAAGTATATTTTCTGGAATAGGATTACCTGATTCATCAGTTGCCGATTTATCAATAATAAGCGATCCCACGGGGACTAAGGCGACATTATTGCCATCTTCATCAACAATAGATGCATTTACGCCTCCCTCTATCAGCCTGTCACCATTTACGTAGTAAGATTTACCATTAAACACCACTAAATAAGTTTTCATAAATCGAATTATTATTAAAAGTTATTTCACAAATATACAATTTATTATTTTGACCCCGTTAGTGGCTCGCAATATGCTTTGTTTACCACTTTATCCCGTAAAGATGCCTTATTCTTAAAATGACGTGATATATTTCTTACAAGGTCGCTGTAATTATCGCTACCATCTTCTTTTTTGTGATAGAATGGCTTTATGGACACGCAATTATCGTGATTAAAAAGTGTACTTAACAGAGTTCTATCGGATAGTCCGCACGAATGGCCAAATATGAATATTTGGAAATAATCACTATCGATATATTCCAATAGCCTCTTATAGTTATCCGTTTCATGGTATCTGGTGCTTTTGATATTCTCCAAATACTTATTGTCATCCAGATTCTCAATTTTACTATAATCTTCATCAATCTCATCTCCGAATCCAAAAATTATTGGATTATTGTTTCTATTTAGTTTCCCGTGAATATATATATCCTCTGTATTGATGAAAGGCTGATTATCATGCAATTTCTGGAAACTTCTATTATATTCATAAATTTCCTTTTTATATATCTCAGGGGTGGATGTGTAGTTGAAATTAACAAAAAGCAGATTATTAAGTAGTAAGTCAGGAAAACAATCCGTAGAAACAGGCGTATTTAAAATTCTTTCTATACCTCTTTGATTTATACGTTCCCGATCTTTAAATTCTCTTTTAATATTCTCATCACTTTTTTTTAACGGATCATCCTCACTATTTACAATCGATGAAATGTATTTAATTTTATCCCGAATATATTGTTTTTTGTAGGTCTGGGTAAAATCACGGAATCCAAATTCAGAAACTATTCTGTTGAATATGTCTGGCTTAAATAAGTGCGGAGGTATTTGGATGTTGTATAAGTAATCAATCAAAAGTTGTTTAATTCTCTCAAAATCTCTATTTAGATCTTCAATACTAAAGTATTCTTGAGATTGAAACGTTTTACTCTTTACTTTTAGTCTATTATTCAAACACTCTTTCAGAGCACGATAGAACTCTTTTTCTATATCTACCCAATTATTTAAACTGCAGCTATCGGAAATTCTTTTAAAAAAGAGATTTTTCAATTCAACGTTAACATCTTTTCTGAGCGATACTCTTCTACATATTTCTTTATATGTCATCTCCTCAATATCAGAAAAAGCATTTATAGGATTACCCTGGAAAGGATCGTGGCTTTTGGTAATATAATTAATATTAACACTATCATCAGAAAATGTACCCGGTTTAGATTCCTTTAGATGCTTTGCAATATTACTCCAATAATCATCAATAAAATCTTTGTAACTCGTTTTTAAACCATGAGCCAAATCAAAGCCGTTTCCGATTAAAATAATGCGATTCATGTATAAAATTAATCCTTTTAAATAGTGATTCAACAAAGGTACATTTTATTTCAAATGCTCCCTTCCTTTTCGATAGCTTCTTTTACACTTCGAACAATAACAACGCTAAACCGAGCGATGTACTTCGATTGATCATAGGGTTGTCACAGAAACTTTTTCCTTTAAAAAAATAAAGGAGTTGTCTTTTTAGACGGGAAATGTTTATTTTTGCTTTTTACGAATTTTAGGTGCAGAAAATATGAGAATAAAAGATATCTTTAGAAATGAGCCAAAGCTTGAACCTTTGTTTAATGACCTAAAAGGGTTGAGCATCGATGAATTTCTTGAATCTAGAAATTTCAAAAATTTCTGCATTAAAAATAGCTTTGAAGGTAAGTGGAATTCGTATTTCGATTTAGCCCGTGTAAATAATAGAATTATTGCGGCAAATTTTGATTTTACACCAATGTATCGTGACAATGCTTTTGCTTTTTTGATGAATGATTTTTATTCGAATAATATTTATGCTTTTTTTATCTTTATCAAATTGTTTCTATACGAATACAAGCAATGGGAGGGTGAATATATTGATCTTCATAATATCATCGAAGATTTAGAAATAATTGGATGTCCTAAAGAAATTATATCAGCTGTATCGACTATAAATAATGAAGGTGAGAAATTAACCTTTTCAATAACTCTACCTAGAACAATAGGGAATGTTCAAAAATTGGAAGAATCTATTCAGCTGATGGATTTATCCATAAAAGATAGAAAATATAGTTTAACGATGACCTATGCTTATTCCTGCTTGGAAGGATTATTTAAAGCATACACGTTAAAGTTAATTCCCGCTAAGTCCAATATAGATAAGTTAAATCAATTAGCCAAAATTGTTCGAGACGATATTATTGATAGTTTTAAAGAAAAAGGAATTGATTATCCAGAACAAATAATAAATTTAATAACAACGATGACCAACGCAATATCAAATGCAAGAAATGAGTTTAGTGATTCTCATTTTGATAAGAATGCAGATAAATGGCTAGCGCAATTTGCTCGTGATTCGGTATATTCTATAGGTAGACTAATCTTAAATCTTATGTGAAGTATGAAAAAGATTTTGGTTGTAATGATGGCTGCAATGGTCATATTGATAATAGGCGGTTGCGAATCGAACAGGGTGAAAGAAAACAGGAAAACCTATATGGATTTTCTCAAAAGTATGTCGGATGCCCCGGAATTTCTAAAGATCATTAGTGAGAAAGTAAACGATGACACCCCCTCCAATATGTATTTTGTCGTTGAATTTGAAACGAAATATTGCGGAAGAGAATTAAGAGATAAGGTTAAGATTGAATTTCTCGGAGATTTGATGCATAGATTCGATGGTGTATGGCCGGATAAATACAAAGCCGCATTTCTTATTGATATAATAAAATAGTGCCGCTCGAAAAGAGGACACTATTTAGATCTGAGCTAAACGATCCAGATGCAATAGATACTAAATTATAGTAAAAATGATTTTCAGATACCCAATATGAGAAAAAATGATTCTGGTAGAAAAAAAGTTATCAAAAGACTCGCCGAAAAGTCTTTTAGAAGAAAACTACGTTCAAAGTACAAGAAAAAGCTAAAGAACAAACAATTATTAGGTGTAAAAAAACAGCAGCGAAAAGAAAAAAATATAAAGCAGAATCTTCAACAACAATTTATTGATTATAAACACATAAAGGCGCCTGTCATTTTTTCTCTGACTCAAAACACTGAAGCATCATTAGCCTTCATAGGTAAAATTGAAGAATGCTTTGAAAAAAAGAAAAAAGTTTTTGTAAATCTCGAAAAAGTGGAAATAATTGCACATGGAGCAATTGTTACATTGTTATCAATAATGATAAAATTTAAAGCAAATAAAATACGTTTCAATGGTAATTTTCCTAAAAACAAGAAGGCTGAAGCAAATTTAAGAAAGTCTGGATTCTTTAAATATCTTTATGAGAATGATTTTGAAGAGCAAGATGAATATTATTTTGAAAACGAAATATGCACACATGCAAAAAAGAAAGTTGATTCTCTACTATCTGATGAAATAATAAAAAAGGTAAGTAAATTTATTTGGAAGGAAGAACGCAGATGCACAGGTTTACAAAGAGTGTTTATAGAATTAATGCAAAATACGAATAATCATGCTTCAAATACAGCAAAAGGAGAACATCATTGGTGGGCAACAACGTATTATTCAAAAGAAGATAACAAAGTTTGTTTTGCCTTCATAGATTATGGGGTAGGTATATTGAAAAGCTTGGAAAGTAATAAAGAAGGGCATAAGTTCTTTGGGGTTATCCCTAAGATTAAACAGCTATTTAATCCTTCGACAAATGCAGAAATATTAAAATTATTGTTGAATGGAGATGTTCACAAAACAGCTACTGGTCAATATTATCGAGGTAAGGGTTTACCTGGAGTTTTTGATGCTTGTAAAAGCAACAAGATTTCGAATTTGGTTATTATCTCTAATAACGCCATTGCAGATTGCACAAATAATAAATATGAAAGTTTAAACAATAAATTAAATGGTACATTTGTATATTGGGAGTTAAATGCAAATAATGTCAACATTAAATAGATAAAGATATGAAAATCAAGATTGCATCTGATTTTAGTAGAATTCCTGGAGCGAGATTTCCGGAAGAGGGTGATTTTTCCGGACAACAATTCCGTCAAGAAATTCTTTTGCCAAAGTTAAAAGAAGCAATAGACATTAAAGAAATATTAGAAATAGACCTTGACGGTACGGCAGGTTTGGGCACTTCATTTTTAGAAGAATCTTTTGGAGGACTCATAAGAATTGACAATTTAAATTATCAAGCTATTATCGACACTATCAAATTTGTTTCTAATGATGACCCTGAATATATAGAAGAGATTAATAACTATCTAAAAGAAGCCGATGAGAAAGAAGGTAATTAATACCATTGTATTTATAGTAGTTTTTTCAATAGGAATAACTTTTGGGAAATTATTGAATTGGGGATACTTCGAACTTTCCAAAGAAATAAGCGTTGTCGATTCTCTCTCATTATTTATTACAATCGGTTTAGCAATATATATCACTAAAATTTTAGAGAAAGAAGTACAAGATATTAGAATTGAGAAAGAGTTATATATTGCAAAAATAACCGAATTAGAGGAAAGTCTAAAAAGTTTTGACGTTCTGATCGAAGAACACGAAATTATTTATAACAAAATAACTAATCGTATTCACTCTTGCCGGATAAAAAAGAACAGCATATTTGGAAACATTAAAGATAGTCTAAAGCAAATAAAAACAAGCGACATAGATTTGTTGGAAAAAGAAATAACAGATAAAATAAACTCTTTAAAGCGTCTTTTAACAGAGACTTCAGCAGTTCCAGATAAAATACCAGAATTATCTGTAAAAAAAGGAATTGCAACTTTTTCTGTAAGTAGGATAATTGAAATAAGTACTGAAATAAATGCGATTAATGAAAGTCTTTTTAAGATGAAAGTCAGGATAAATAATCTATAAAATTTAAGACTCTGCCATAAGTTTTTCCGTGAAAAGCAATGTCACTATTTTAATTTATGTATTTTTGTTATGATTTAAAATTGCTCTGATTAGGCTGGAAGTCTTTTAATCCAGTTCGATGTACCAAAAGGTTTTTCTACCTTTTTAATTTTCGAGCAGTCGTTTTGATTTGAGACTGTTTCCCATTGGGTTGATTTTCGTCCACTTCATACTGAAACGGACTATCTTTCAATTGATTAATACGTTTCAGATCTTCTAATAAAGAGTTCGAATTTGCTCCCGCCAGGTGTACTAAAAACCGCTGTAAAACAATTGATTTACAGCGGTTTTTCTTTTTATGAGACGCCAAAGAAAAGGAGAGATAAGATTTAAGCAACTTTGACCATAAATCACTCCAAAATAAAGTCATGCGACAATTATCATAAAAGAATATTATCGTATTTCTATAATATAGAGTACAACCTCGGAAAACTCAAACAAGTTTGGTTTTTCACTCGGCTTTCACTATATTTGCGCCGAAAAGGAGAAAATAATTATGGCTAAAATATACAAGGCGGAAGATGTTTTTAAACCGCTGACAAACGAACAGAAAAAAATTGCCGACCAGAATTTCAGAAGGGCCGGCAGCCTGAAAGGTAAAATAAAAGTCGCAAAAGGCGATGTTTTCAATCTGAAAGCAAATTAATGAAACGTTTTTTGTTAGATACGCATATTCTTATTTGGTTTTTAGATGAAGATACAAAACTGAACAAGCATATACGTGAAGGTATTTCTTATTTCCAAAACGATTACTTTATCAGTATTGAAGCATTGCACGAAATTATTACATTGCGAACTGTGGGAAAAATAGACCTACAACTCGATCTGATGCAAATAACCCAAATTCTGAAAAATCATAACATCAAAATTTTACCCATAGAACTCATTCATTTAAAAATTCTCGAACACTTATCCGTACCAGTTATCAATGGGAAAAGACATCTTGACCCTTCGGACAGAATGATGATTGCCCAAGTTACACCGATAGAATACAAACAATCATTCAAATAGTATTTATGTCATATTGCAGTTATATAGAAACATTGGGAGGCGGCAAGAAAGAGTTGCACAAAAATTATCACGATAAACTTTACGGCTTTCCAATTCACGACGATAACGAATTGTTTGGCAGGTTGATTTTAGAAATTAACCAGGCAGGTTTGAGTTGGGAAACAATTTTGAAAAAGGAGCAGTCATTTAGAAAGGCATACAGCAATTTCAATATTAAAAAAATTGCAGGATATACCGAAACAGACAAGGAACGGCTTTTGGCAGATGCAGGTATCATCCGTAATAAACTGAAAATAAATGCAGCCATAGAAAACGCTAAAACAATTCTTACACTCCAAAAGGAATACGGTTCTTTTGAGAAATGGTTAGAGCACCATCACCCAAAAACAAAAGACGAATGGGTGAAGTTGTTCAAAAAAACATTCCGTTTTACAGGTGGCGAAATTGTAAACGAATTTTTAATGAGCATCGGTTATTTACGTGGAGCACACTCCGAAGATTGTCCTGTACACAAAGAGATCCTAATGCAAAACCCAATGTGGGCAAGTCAGAAATAAAAAAGCAATCGAATAGATAATTTTCCACGTCGAGATGGCCCATAAAAAAAATCTATTATTTTTTTCCTCAAAAAATTCTCCCGTTTAATTATTTCATTTAACTTTGCATTTTAATTAATAGATTTAATTAATCAATTAATAAATCCAGAGTAATGAAAGAAGACGATAAGAGCATGGAGTTCCAGATTTTGGAAGCAGCCGAAAAGCTTTTTTTGAAACAGGGTTATGCAAAAACATCGACAGGTCAGATTGCGAAGCTGGCAGGCTGTAACCAGGCGTTGGTGCATTACTACTACCGTACCAAAGACAACCTGTTTGAAAAGGTGTTCGAGGAAAAAGTCGGGATGATAGCCGCAAATATTTTAAATACAGGGGGGAATATATCCAACGTTGAAGAAAGGATAGCCCAAATAGTAAGCTTCCATTTCAATTTTTTGAAGCAAAACCCAATGCTTCCCCAGTTTGTATTGAATGAAATATCCTCTAATCCTGACCGGCTCCAGTCTTTAGTAGACAGATTGAAAGTATACATGATCCCTATTTTAACCCACCTGGAAACAGAGCTTAAAAAGGAGATCGAAAAAGGGACTATTCGTCCGATTCTGGCAACAGACTTACTGATTACAATCTTATCGTTGAACATCATGCCATTTTTGGTAAAACCCGTACTCCAAAGGGCGTTAAACATACCGGACGGAAATTTTGAAAAAATACTGGAAGAGCGGCAAAAAGAAGTAATTGAAACGGTTTTATCCCGCTTAAGGGTATAATTTCCCCCGGAATAAACTGAACAATTCGATAAATATAATGGTTTAACAATTCATAAGGTTTAGTGGTTTAACGGGTCAACAGCTTAACGATTCAACAATTCAACACTCCAGTCAATGTATTTTTTTACCATCAAATTAATTATATAATTAAATAGTCAAATTAACAAAATATCTATATGATAAAAAAGTTTTTTATTCTACATCTCTTGTTTCTGGGTTGTCTTACAAGTTTTGCCCAGATAACAATCGAGGATTGCTACACGAAAGCGCAGGCAAATTACCCGCTTATCAAACAATACGATCTGGTCGAGAAAACAAAAGAGTATAATCTCTCGAATGCCAATAAGGGGTACCTGCCGCAAGTCACATTCTCGGCCAAAGCCTCCTACCAGTCGGACGTGACAAAGTTTCCGATTGACTTGTCCCAATTGGGAATACAAGACATAAGTGTTCCCACATTGAGCAAGGACCAGTACAGCGCCACGCTTGATGTCAACCAGGTAATATGGGACGGCGGCACCATCAAGTCGCAAAAGGAAGGAGTGGAAACGGCAGCCGAAGTGGATAAAAAGAACGTGGAGGTGAACATTTACGCCCTCAACGAAAGGATCAACCAGCTTTACTTTGGCATTTTGCTCGCCGAGGCGCAAACTCAACAGAATCGCCTATTGCAGGACGAACTCCAAAGGAATTACAACCAAATAGAATCATACGCCCTCAACGGGATAGCCAACCAGTCCGATTTGGATGCCGTAAAGGTGGACTTGCTAAAAGCGAAGCAGAATGAGGTCCAGTTCACCAATACCAAAAAGGCGTACATTGAGGTATTGTCGAAACTGATTGGCGAGGAATTAGGTGAAGATACAGAATTTGTAAAACCCATGCCGGTACGTCCCTCAACCCTCACGATCAACCGTCCCGAATTGGGCTTATACGACGCGCAGATCCAAAACCTTGCCATAAAAGACCGTGAAATCACTTCAGGGCTGATGCCGAAACTCGGATTGTTCGCCACGGGCGGATATGGCAAACCGGGACTGAACATGCTGAAAGACGGTTTCGAGGCATACTATGTCGCCGGCGTCAGGCTCTCGTGGAACATCGGCAACTTATACACCCAAAAGAATAGCCGGAGAGCTATCCAAAACAACATACAAAGCATTGAAACGCAGCGTGAGACTTTTCTTTTCAATACGAACCTTGATGTCACACAAAAGAGCAGCTATATCGACAACTATTTCGAACAGTTGGAATACGACGATGAAATCATCGCGCTAAGGGGCTCCGTCAAACGTGCATCGGAAGTAAAAATGGCCAACGGAACCATCTCCGCCAGCGATCTGACACGGGATATCAATGCTGAACAAATGGCGATTCAGGACAGGATCTTACACGAAACCGAACTACTGCTTGCCATCTACAACCTCAAGTTCGCCACCAATAATTAAAAAAACAACTGAATAACAACTGAATAACAACCGAATAACAACCAAATAACAATTGGATAACAATAGAATAACAATAAAAATATGAAAACGAATATTTTATTCATCGTCGGGATCACTACCCTAATTTTCACTTCATGCGGGAAGAATAATGGAACTTATGACGCTTCGGGTGTTTTTGAAGCGAGGGAAGTCACTGTATCGGCCAGGACAACCGGTGAACTCATCCAATTCGACATCGAAGAGGGACAAAAACTGGAAGCAGGCAAGCAAGCGGGTTATATCGACACCGTGCAACTCCATCTCAAGAAAATGCAACTATTGGCCAGCATGAAATCGGTAGAGAGCCGCCAGTATAATGTTTCCCGGCAAATCGCTTCAATCCGGCAACAGATCGCCACGGAAAAGACTGAACAGAAAAGATACGAAAATCTGGTACAGTCCAATGCCGCCAACCAGAAACAACTGGACGATATCAACGCGCAGATCGCCCTGCTCGAAAAGCAACTCTCCGCGCAAACCGAGACATTGGAGAACAACAACCGCAGTGTCTCAGGAGAAAGTTCGGGATTGATCGCACAGATCGACCAGATTGACGACCAGATACAGAAAAGTATTATCTCGAGTCCCATCAACGGCACCGTACTATCGAAATACGCCGAACAGGGCGAACTGGCCACACAGGGACGGACATTGTTCAAGGTGGCCGATATCGAGAATATGACATTGCGGGTATATATCACTGCCGACCAGCTCACTTCCCTGAAAATCGGACAATCGGTGAAAGTATACGCAGATCAGGGGAAATCGGACCGCAAGGAATATCCGGGAACGATCAACTGGATCTCGGACAAGGCCGAATTCACGCCCAAGACAATCCAGACCCGCGATGAACGCGCCAACCTCGTGTATGCCGTGAAAGTGGCCGTGAAAAACGACGGCTATATCAAAAAGGGGATGTATGGAGAGATCAAAATCAATTAATCATGGTAGCCTTATCAGCCAATAACCTCAATAAAAGCTACGGGACGGTACAGGCCCTCACGGATTTGAGCCTGGAGGTGCAAAAGGGCGAAATCTACGGCATCATCGGCCCCGATGGCGCCGGGAAAACCACGCTCTTCCGTATCCTGACCACACTCCTGCTCGCCGACAGCGGCACGGCGACGGTGGACGGTCTGGATGTGGTAAAGGATTACAAACAGATCCGAAAGATCATCGGCTATATGCCGGGGAAATTCTCTTTGTACCAGGATTTGACGGTGGAGGAAAACCTGACCTTCTTCGCCACGGTTTTTCATACCACCATCGAAGAGAACTATCACCTGATTGAAGATATTTACAAGCAGATAGAACCGTTCAAAGACCGCAGGGCGGGAAAACTGTCCGGCGGGATGAAACAAAAACTGGCGTTGAGTTGTGCCCTGATCCACAAACCGACGGTGCTGTTTCTCGATGAACCCACCACGGGCGTGGATCCCGTCTCGCGCAAGGAATTCTGGGAGATGCTGATGAGGTTGAAATCACAAGGGATTACCATCATCGTTTCGACACCCTATATGGACGAAGCCACGCTCTGCGACCGTATCGCCCTGATACAGGATGGCGAATTCCTGAAAGTGGATACGCCCCAAAACATCATTGCAGACTATCCGCACACCCTGTGGGCCGTGCAGGCCAGCCAGATGCATCAATTACTGAAAGATTTACGTGACTGCCCTTTCATCCAATCTTCATTCTCATTTGGTGAAACGTTCCATGTCACCCTCAACAACGATGCAACTCCCGGCCAATTAAAAGATTTTTTAGCAGAAAAATCCTATTCGGATATTGCCATTCAGGAAATAGAGCCCACAGTGGAAGATTGTTTCATGCTGTTATCAAAGAAAGAAAACAATGGAAAATAGAGTAATATATACGGAAAATCTGACCAAGCGGTTTGGTAATTTCACGGCTGTCGATCATATCTCCTTTGAAGTGGAAAAAGGGGAGATCTTCGGATTCCTTGGTGCCAACGGGGCAGGTAAAACCACCGCCATGCGCATGTTGTGCGGATTGAGCCACCCCACCTCCGGAAAAGGAAGTGTCGCCGGATTCGATATTGCCCGGGAACCGGAAAAGGTGAAACAAAATATCGGCTATATGAGCCAGAAGTTCTCACTGTATGAAGATCTGAAAGTGTGGGAGAACCTGCGGCTTTTCGGCGGTATTTACGGCATGAAAGACAAAAAGATAGTCTCCAAGACCAATGAGATCTTACAGGAACTCGGACTGGAAAAAGAACGGGAGACCCTCGTAAAATCACTGCCTTTGGGTTGGAAGCAAAAACTCTCTTTCTCGGTATCCATTTTCCACGAACCGAAAGTGGTCTTTCTCGATGAACCCACCGGTGGCGTTGATCCCGTCACCCGGCGACAATTCTGGGAACTTATCTACCAGGCGGCTGAACGGGGCATCACCGTCTTTGTGACAACCCACTACATGGATGAAGCCGAATATTGCGACCGCGTATCTATTATGGTGGATGGTAAAATTGAAGCCCTTGACAGTCCCAAAAACCTGCGCCAACAATTCGGGGCAACCACCATGGACGATGTCTTCCAGCAATTGGCGCGAAAAGCCACACGTAAAGCAGATTGAGATATGAAACAATTCAGATCATTCGTAAGGAAAGAATACTATCACATTTTTCGTGACAAGCGGACAATGCTGATCCTGTTGGCCATGCCGATCGTGCAGATACTGCTGTTCGGTTTCGCCATCACCACTGAAGTGAAAGACGTGAAGGTAGCCGTGTTCGACCCGTCAAAGGATGCTTCCACGCAACTGATCAAGGAACGCATCAACACCAGTGAATATTTCACCATTGCCGAGGAATTGACGGATATCGACCAGATCAACGACATATTCAAATATGGTAAAATCAACCTTGTGGTTGTTTTCAGCGATAATTTTGCCGAAAACCTGTTACACACGGGTGAAGCGAAAGTGCAGCTGATAGCCGACGGCACTGACCCCAACCAGGCGTCCACGCTCACCGGCTATGTTTCGGGCATATTGGGTTCTTACCAACAGGAACTCATGGAGCAATACAAAGTGCCGTTCCAGGTCATCCCTGAAACAAGGATGCTCTACAATCCGCAATTGAAGAGTGCCTATAATTTTGTGCCGGGCGTGATGGGACTGATCCTGATGCTCATTTGCGCCATGATGACCTCGATCGCCATTGTGCGCGAAAAGGAGACCGGCACGATGGAGATACTGCTTTCATCGCCGATGAAACCGATATACATCATCCTTGCCAAAGCGGTTCCCTACTTCACCTTGTCCATCGTGAACCTCATCACCATACTCCTCCTGTCGGTGTTTGTGCTTGGCGTGCCGGTTTCCGGAAGCCTGTTCTGGCTTGCGATCCTATCCTTGCTATTTGTCTTCGTGGCGTTGGCGTTGGGCTTGTTCATATCCACGCTGGTCAATACCCAGATGGCCGCCATGCTGGCGTCGGGTATGGGATTGATGATGCCGATCATGCTACTGTCGGGAATGATGTTCCCCATTGAGAGTATGCCGCCCATACTACAGTGGATTTCCACCATAGTGCCTGCCCGATGGTATATAGAAGCGGTAAAAAAGATCATGATCCAGGGAGTAGCAGTGCAGTATATTGCCAAGGAACTGGCCATTATAGGTATTATGGCGATCAGCCTTATCATGCTTGCCTTGAGTAAATTCAAAACCAGATTAAGTTAGACAACCATGCTGAAATTTTTAATAGAGAAAGAATTCAAACAAATTGTCAGGAATGCCTTCCTGCCGAGAATGATCATAATGATGCCCGTGATGATGATGTTGGTGCTTCCCTGGGCGGCCAACCAGGAAGTAAAAGACGTCAGGTTGAGCATTGTCGACAACGACCATAGTGTCTATTCGGAACGGCTGGTGAATAAAATCATTTCTTCGGGTTATTTCAAGCTGACGGATGTGTCCGCCAGCAATCCCGAAGCGATGCGCAGCATAGAATCGGGAAAAGCGGATATTATCCTGGAAATTCAGGATGAGTTTGAGAAGAGCCTTGTCAACGAAGGCGCGGCCCGTGTGATGATTTCGGCCAATTCGGTCAATAGCACGGAAGGGGGCCTGGGTTTATCCTATTTGTCGGCCATACTTGCCGATTATGCCACTGAGCTTCGGGAAGAACAGGGAGGGCAAGCGGTCGTGACAGCGGTCGAAGTTCCCTCATTCGGTGTGATGTCGCAATACAAGTTCAACCCCCATCTGGATTACAAGGTATTTATGGTACCCGCCTTGATGGTGACGCTTTTGACGATGTTGTGCGGATTCTTACCCGCGCTGAACATCGTCGGTGAAAAAGAAGCCGGCACCATTGAACAGATCAACGTGACCCCGGTAAAAAAACTGGTTTTCGTACTGGCGAAACTCATTCCCTACTGGGTTATCGGCTTCGCGGTGTTGACAGTCGCCATAGGGTTGGGAGCATTGGTTTATGGTATTTATCCCGTAGGCAACCTGCTTACCATCTTCCTTTTTGCCACAATCTATATTCTTGTGGTTTCAGGGATGGGACTGGTTATCTCCAACTACTCCGACACCATGCAGCAGGCCATGTTCGTGATGTTTTTCTTTATGATGATTCTGCTATTGATGAGCGGGTTGTTCACCCCCACGACCAGTATGCCGGAATGGGCGAAAACCATCACCGTTTTTAATCCGCTGAAATACTTTATACAGGTAATGCGGTTGGTGTACCTCAAAGGCAGCACATTCTTCGAGATGATACCCCAATTCCTCGCCCTGTGCGGCTTTGCCCTGGCATTGAATACATGGGCGGTGATGAGCTACCGGAAAAGCCAGTAAATGAACGCTATTGCTGGAGCAGAAAAACATCACTAACCGTCATTTTTTTGATAGAAAACAAGAAAAAAACAGCTTATCTATGAAATAAAAGTATTACGCTATCATTTTTATACACGCGCCATCTTGAGGATGGCGCGTGTATAGTTCTCAAGAGATTCAATAAGTCGCAATACGATCTTTTAGCTTGTCGATCAATTCCTGTGGAGGCATACCCGATTGCTCACTCATCATTTTGATGGTGGCAATAGGCAACACCACTCTTGCCATGGGGCTCTTCAACATCGAGAATCGGGGATTTATAGAAGGCAAGTCGTCCTTTAACCGGGGATAGCGCTGGATCAATGTCTTTAGCTTGGTCTCCGCAGAAATAGTTATCTCACCCTCACTATCATCACCGGTTAGGTCGTTATCGCTTACGTCTCCACTTTCGTTTTCCGGTTCCTGGGAATATTGGAGGTCCCGGACACTTTGGTAAGAAGCCTCTTCGCCTCCGTTCTGCCGATGCTGTTCCTTTTCCCATGTAAGCAGTCTACGTTCTCCTTCAAGCCGACGGATATGGGTGCAATCCTGCATCATTTCCAATACGCCCCTGAAAGTGCCGTCTTTATCCCTTACGGCCACATAGACGATATAGATAAAAAGATCCGGCTTATTGATCCAGAATTCCGCTTTGCTCTGCTCACCACTGCGGAATTTCTCGATAATCTCTTCCACGGCATGCAAGCTTTTTGGCGGATGGCAATTACGAACCTCCCTGCCGATTACACCCTTACTGCGGGGAAAGACCCGGTGTTCCGTATCGGTATAGAACTTCACGAGATCGTTTTCGTCCACGTAGGAAAGGTCCACGGGCATGTGTCGGAAAATGAGATTGATCTGATCCAGGGTAAGTTTGCCTTCAGCCACATCGAATATGCTATCCTTCGGGGCCGTCTCTATACTTTTTCCATATTTGGCGAGTAACAAAGCCAGATCGTCCATCAGGCCGGCCTGGCCTGCCTCCACCGATTCCTCCTCTTTGGCAGATGAGCGGTGATCAAGGCCGGGCATATCGATCAGGAAGAACCCGATTTCCCTGTCGCCTGACTTCATCTCTTCAAATTCATCATCCGGAATCAACTTCAAAGAAGTCGGATAGAGGATCATCTCCTCTTTCTCCATAAGATCTCTCAGGTCGATGGTCATTCGTGTGTATGCATCAAAAAAGAATTCGGGATTTACATCGCCGTTCCGTAAAACCTCCAATGCACTGTTCATCTCGTCACGTATCTCGTCGTCGTACACCCACATCGTGGTGGAAGGACGGTCGAAACCCTGTCTCTCCAATGCAGAATATAGCTGGTTCTGTTTGCGGCTGAAATGTACTTTGTATTGGATGACCTGCTCCATCAATTCCAACCAGGGATTCAGGATAAATGGCTTTTGTAGCAACTCATCCCCTTTCCGGAGCAACTCTTTCATCTTTTTATTTTCCCGCAAATATGCTTCTATAGGATGGCCGTATGGTAATCCCGGCTCATCGGGTTGGATCAATCCTTCAAATATATCCAACATGGTACGTACATCCTCATTGCGGCATTCGTCAGGATCCTCGTCTTTGAGCAGCTGCTCGGCGGCGGCAAATTCTTCGGGTGAAATTTTCCCTACTTCATTTTTCATCCGGCTCTTCGCTTCATCAGCCGACAGGTCACCTTTTTCGTACTGTTGCTTGAGATGAAGCATTCGTTGGAGTTTATCACGGTCTAAACTCTCAAATATTGTATTGCCCATTTTTTCATCCATAATAAAACATTTTTTGTAGAAGAAGACTTCTATTTTACGCTGTGATAATTGGATGATACAAAAAGTACTCTTGAGCATCATCCGGATTGTACTTCTGTCACAAAGTTACAGAATCGGGAGTGTGTCCGCAATCGCAATAAATAGCTATTTTTCAGGTGAAATATCCCTCTTTTGGGGTATATCCATCTTCAGCAATTGACAGACTATTTCACTCTCCACCCTTTACTTATAACTCATAACTCCTATAGTTTGTTTATATTTGTGTCCAGCCATTGGAGACGTTTTTCCACGAAATCTACCAGATAATCAACCTCCGCCTTATAGGATCCCCTGACTATTGATGTGTTCCATTCAGGTTTTGTAATACTCCACCCTGCACCACCGTTAGCTTTCATTCCGAAATTCCTGGCTTGGGAGTCCTGTAACGCAGCAGCATGTTCCCTGATAAAATCGGGAATACCGTCCAATTGCGGTTTCAACTCGTTCCATCTTTTTTTCAACTCAGAAACAAAATGGGGATCTTCAAAGAAACGATCGAACCAAGGAGTATAAGTATTATCATTAGCACTATAGCTATTAATAAACCAGCCGTCCCATTCCCGGGAAGAAGCACCTTGTTCCCATGTGATATGGTCGGCATTACCAAAAGCAATATCAAAATCCCAGACTAAGGGCTGTTCGATCTTTCCGTTACGACGAATAGCCAAATAACAACTGCCACGCATATTGCCATCTACGTTTTTAGCTAATTCCTGTACAATATAGTAATTAATAAACGATTCCACATCAATATATTTGCGATAACCCTCTTCGGGGTCAATGAAATTATCGCCGTATAAGACCTCCTCTGCTGTATTGAAATAATCCCTAACATAATTAAATTGAGGATCTGTCGGTTCATCGGGATCTTTAAACATGATTGGCAACCCTTCATTCATCTTCGGATAAACTCTATTTGTCTTGAATTTATAGGGTTCATCAAAATGAAAGTCCAGTTCCATAAAATAACCACCAGTCAAAGCTTCCCCTGAATTATCAGCTGATTTCACTAATTCCATATCAAGCCTTTCTTTTGCCACCTTTACATGTTCGGTCAATGCATACACTCCCTTGTATTCATCATTCAGGTAAAAATCAACACTATAGGATGTAGGTGTCCAACTCATTCCTGCAATCTTTGATATCTCAAAAGCAGTGATATTTCTCAACAATGTTTTATCCGTATGATTGGCAAGCAATGCCCAGTCTTTATCGTTACTCATGCCCAATAAAGAGGCCTTATTGTCCAATTTTATGCGATAGGGTTTTTTATCCATTCCCCAGGTAGAGTTGCCACGTCCTCTTACTCCTGCACCGGAAGTAAATTTCACTCCGTCGGTATAATAACTATCAAGATCTTCCACTCGGACCGTAGAAGTCACGTAATTTTCTTTATCAAGGATAGGAACTCCTCCTGCTGTATTGATATAGACCCTCGGTATGCGTCGCTGATTCTTTGTAACAGTTACAGTATAATCAGTTTTCTTCCCATTTTCGGAGGCTATGGAGTAAACTACAGGTTCACTGAAATCATTTGGAGTAACATTACTGGTCTGTTCCTTATTTCCTATCTTTACCGAATTACCAATGTATTTGAATGTAGCGACCAAAGCGTTGGTGGACATACTGTAAGGAATAGAGATAGTGATATCCGATCCCGATATTTCACCAGTAACAATACTTTCTAATCCCTCATTGAACTCGGAACTGAAACTAAATGATTCCAACTCGGGATCAGGGGTTTCACCTATGACTATAGTAACGATATAATCTTTTTTTGTCCCATCTTCTGCAAAGACACTATACACTACGGGACTGCTGAAATTATTTTTTGTCTCATCACTTTTCTGTTCTACATTTCCCACTTTCACAGATTTCCCTGAATAGGTAAATGTAGCGATTAACCCATCGGGAGATACACCATAAGGTATCGTGGCAATAATATCTGATCCTGATATCTTACCCGGTACTCCTATTTCCAAATCTTTATTGACAGTCGTGCTAAAGGAAAACGATTCAAATTGAGCCTCAGAAGACAACTGAACCTCCGGTTCATCCGAACAGGAGGTAAAGAGACAAAATAATACAAAAAATAAAAGCATTATACCCGCAGGATAGATTTTTGAAAAAATTCCGCTTTCCTGCTTCTCTTCACTGGTATTTAAATAATTCATAATAATACAGACTTAATTCAAGAGATTAATAATCATCTGATCACATTAATAAAATAACAAAAAAAATCCAACTCATTTTAAACCGGGGTCGCTAAAAGTATCACCCTGGCTGATATCGCCGCTCTGCATCCCTTTTCTGAACCAGTAAGTACGTTGTGCCGCAGTGCCATGAGTAAAAGAATCGGGAACGGTATACCCTCTCGAACGTTTCTGAATGGTATCATCACCTACCGCGGTAGTGGCGCTGATCACCGATTCCAGATCACCTGGTTCGAGCCGGATCATATTCATCCGCTGTGCATGATACACCCAGACTCCCGCCAGGAAGTCGGCCTGCAATTCCAACTTTACATTCATCTTATTGTATTCCGCTTCACTGATCCGCCCCCGGTATTGATTGACCTGATCAATAATACCCAACAACTTCTGCACATGATGCCCCACCTCATGGGCTGTCACATAGGCCATGGCCAGATCACCTTCAGCCCCGAAATCGGATTTCAATTGATGAAAAAAATTGAGATCGATATACATTTTCTGGTCGGCGGGACAGTAGAAAGGGCCCACCGCCGCTGTTGCACCACCACATTCGGTAACCGTTGCGTCGGTGAAAGTAACCAAAGTAGGAGGTACATATTGCTTATTGAGTTGTGACCTGAAAATCTCTGCCCATACGTCGTTGGCACTGTTAAAGACTCCAAGTGTGAGCACCTTCAGGTCTTCGTTCTCATTCGTCCTGGATGGATCTACAACCTCAGAGTCTCCACCCGGAGCCATACTGCTCACCATGTCTATGGCCTGGAAAGGATTTTGGCCCAACAGCAAAGCAATCACGGCGACAATAATCGCTCCTACTCCACCGACGGCGGCATTCCTTCTTCCTTTACCTCTACGATCTTCATAGTTGGCCTGGCTATCGTTCCTATTGATCCACTTCATAAAACAGGTTTTGGTTTTCTTTATTTCACTTGATTACTTCTCTCCCCCAGTCTCCCGGTCCCCATTACTCCGTCTTTTTTAGCCAATCGTTCACTATATCGGCTTCATACCCCAAATCTTTGGCTTTCCGGAAATCGGCACGGGCAGCTATCTTGTCAAATTGGCCCAGGCGGACACGCCCCCGGAGAATATAAAAATAAGGATTTCCTTTCTGTGACCCTTCCACAGCCCGCAAGTCGGCAGATGCCTTGAATATCTGGTCAGTATTCACATAACATTCCGCCCGGTTCATATAGAAACTGGGATCGACAGGCGAAGAAGATTGTATCAGTCCGGTATAAACCTTCTCGGCAGCCTCCCAATTATCATCCAACTTATAAAGCAGCGCCTTGCTCAGTTTCGTGTACCTATTATCCGGATCTATCGTGTCCGAAGTTTTAAAATCGGCCTCGGCTTTGGATCTCTCATTCTTTTCAAGAAAAAGCAATCCTCTCCGGTAATAAGCTTCTACATCCTCCGGATAATTGCGGATAAGGGTGTTATAATCCTCCATTGCTTCATCAAAACGCTCCATCTCGCACAAAAGGGAAGCCCGGTTATGTAACACCAACTCAGACAAAGGACTATTCCCCAGGGAAGCGGTGAATGAAATATAGGCATCGTCATAAAGCCTCATTTGACGCTGCAATATTCCGAGGTTAAGCAGCAAGACGGGGTTATTTTCATTGGCCGGCTCCAGCGCCATCGCCTTTTGCAGTGCCACAGCGGCACTATCGAGCCGGTTTTGTTCTATATGGTTGGCTGAACGGTCTACCCATCCCATATAATCCAGTGACTGGGCAGAGAGCCCGTAAACAAGAAAAAACAATATAGCCGTAAAAATAATTTTCATTCTGTACATTATGATAATAACAAAAAATCCATCACAAAAATAACTGTTTTTTTGTACTTTTGCGATGTTACACTGTATAAAAACCAAAATGATGACATTGCTTCAAATATCGACTCCTTCCGACAGCATTTTCGTACCACGATCTATTGATGATCCTTCTTTCGGTCAGCTGATCAAAGAGGGTAAATACAATGATATCCTGGATAGTTTCCTCGCCTGGGGGATCGACTTGATAGTAAACATATTAATAGCCATTGTACTGTTTATCATTGGCCGTTTCTTGATTACGAAGATTGATAATTTCGTGGCAAAGGTCATGCGAAAGAGTTCGCTCGACAATACGCTGAAGGGTTTTATCAGCAGCGTACTGCAGACGTTCCTTTTTATTGTGTTATTCATGATTATCATCAATTCCGTGGGGGTAAAAACCGTGTCCATTGCCGCTATAATCGGTACAGTGGGATTGGCAATAGGCCTTGCCATGAAGGACAACCTCGCCAATTTTGCCGGCGGTGTGATGATCCTGTTGAGCAAACCTTTCAGGAGCGGCGACACCATCAAGGCGCAGAATCTGGAAGGAACCGTGGAGCAGATCGGCATTATGCATACTGTCTTAAGGACCGGTGATAACAAGACAATTTATATACCCAACGGACCACTGTCGACCGGCAGTATCATCAATAATAACAGCCTTAACGGTCTACTTCGCACCGAGATTATCGTCAACGTAGATTATGGCTGTAACGTGGAAGAGGTAAAAGAGTTGTTGCTACAAGCTGCAGCAAAGCATCCCAAGGTATTGAAACAACCGGCACCTTTTGCAAGGATGTCGAAGATCAATCCCACTACCCTCGAATTTGTTTTCCGGGTATGGACAAAGAAAGGGGACGAGGGAGAGGTGAATCACGATTTGAGTGAAGCCGTTTACAAACAACTCTATGAGAGGGGCATGATCAGCTCCACACAACGTATGTCGGTCACTCTGGAAAAACCGCTGGAAGAATCTTAATATTCGGAGCTGAAATGAAAACGGATATGTTGAAAATCTTGTTGCGCCATCATTAAGATATAGTTCGATTCAGCCAGGAAGACATCCCTACCCTCTTTGTCGTGCGCCATATACTGGTATTTCCGTTTCTTGAAATCCGCCAGTTGCGCGGCATCATCGCTCTCAATCCAGCAGGCCTTATATAAACTGATAGGTTCCCAGCGGCATTGTGCCCCGTATTCGTGGAGCAAGCGATACTGTATCACTTCGAACTGAAGCTGTCCCACTGTTCCAATAATTTTCCGTCCGTTAAACTGGTTGGTAAAAAGTTGTGCGACTCCTTCATCCATCAGTTGTTCAATCCCTTTCTGGAGTTGTTTCGATTTCATCGGATCGGCATTCTCTATGTATTTGAACATCTCGGGAGAGAAACTCGGCAATCCTTTGAAATGCAGTTCTTCGCCCGCTGTAAGCGTATCACCGATCTTGAAGTTGCCGTTATCGGGCAACCCCACTATATCACCGGCATACGCCTCATCCATGATTTCTTTCTTCTGCGCCATAAAAGCGGTAGGCGACGAGAATTTCATCATCCGGTTAAAACGGACATGCTTATAGTTTACATTCCGTTCAAATTTTCCCGAGCATACTTTCACAAAGGCGATGCATGAACGATGGTTCGGATCCATATTGGCGTGTATCTTGAACACAAAGCCGGAAAAACTCTCTTCATACGAATCCACTACACGTTCTTCGGCCTGTACTTTACGGGGTGAGGGGGCAACATCCACAAAACAATCCAACAGTTCTTTCACACCAAAATTATTCAATGCGGAACCGAAGAAGACAGGCGCCAGTTTTCCGGCAAGGTATTCATCCCGGTCGAATGCCGGATAGACCTCGGTAATGAGTTCCACATCATCCCTCAACTTCTTCGACAAGCGCTCACCGATATGCTTTTCCAGTTCCGGCGATTGGATATCGAACCGCAATGATTCCGTCACCATTTGTTTACTGGGCTGATAAAGATCCAGGCTGTTCCTGTACAGGTTATATACCCCTCTAAAGCGTTCTCCCATATCAATAGGCCAACTCAACGGCCGAACACTGACTTTCAGTTCTTCCTCCAGTTCATCAAGGATATCGAACGGATCCCTTCCTTCCCGGTCGAGTTTATTGACAAAGATCATTACCGGTGTATGCCGCATACGACAAACTTCCATCAATTTACGCGTCTGGGCTTCTACCCCTTTTGCGACATCCACCACCACGATTACACTATCCACTGCCGTAAGTGTCCGGTAAGTGTCTTCCGCAAAATCCTGGTGGCCCGGGGTATCCAGAATATTAATCTTGTGATGACTATATTCAAATCCCATCACCGAAGTGGCAACAGAAATACCGCGTTGTTTCTCGATCTCCATCCAGTCGGATGTGGCCGTCTTTTTTATTTTATTCGATTTCACTGCTCCTGCCACATGAATGGCTCCTCCAAAAAGCAGCAATTTTTCCGTCAATGTGGTTTTTCCCGCGTCGGGGTGACTGATCACGGCGAACGTGCGCCGGCGTTGTATCTCTTCTTTTAATGTCATTCTTTTTCTTATATCATGCAAAGCATACTATCATTTATCATGCGAAGCATATATCAAATCAACACATCGTTTCAGCGCCTCTTTCCAATCCGGGATCTCCACATGAAAAGCTGCACATATTTTCGATAGGTTCATCACGCTATATGCCGGGCGGGCAGCAGGTGCGCCATATTCCTCCGTCTTGACGGGTGCCAGTTCACACCGATCGATGCCCGCCTGTCTTTTAATCTCTTCTGCGAAACCGAACCAGGTAGTTTCCCCCTTGTTCGAAAAATGATAAATACCTGTTTTCCATTCTGTCTCTTCCGTATATTGCAGGATATGAACGATCATCTCCGCCAGATCAGCCGCATAGGTGGGTGCTCCCCGCTGATCATCCACGATAGTCAATCTATCACGTTCATTCATCAGCCGAATCATCGTCTTCACAAAATTGTTGCCATATTCCGAATACAACCATGAAGTACGTATGATGAGCCATTCTCCACCGGCCGCTTGCAGGGCTTCCTCACCTTTCAGTTTCGACTGGCCGTAAACAGAAAGCGGATGTGGTTTCATCTCCTCGGTATAAGGAATTTCTGACTGGCCGTCAAATACGAAATCAGTCGATATATGAATTACTTTTACTCCCTCCTGCCTTGCTACGATCGCTATATTCTCTACCGCCTTTTCATTGACGGCATAAGCTGTCTCCACATCTGTTTCGGCCTTATCCACAGCTGTATAGGCAGCGCAGTTGATAATATAGAGGATGTGATAATCCCTGACAAAACCGGTCACTTGATCCCTGTCGGTCACATCCAGCGTATCGCTATCTGTGAAAAAGAATTGAAACGGCAGGTTCGAACGGGCTGTCAGGTTCTTCAACTCATTCCCCAACTGGCCATTTGCACCGGTTACCAGTACATTTTTCTGTACCAGTCCGTAAAAAAATTGCTGTTTAGGGGTATCCTTGTCAATCCCCCCCAAATGTTTGGTCACTCCTGTAAATATGGGCATGCTTTTTTTTAATTACTAATTACCAATGACTAATTACCAATTTTTTATTAGTCTCATTGGCACATTAATCATCACTACTCGTCCCGATTCATCGGGATCATTAAATCATCACTACCAGTCCCAATTTATCGGGATCATCATCAACCTCCTTATATTTCTCCGAAAGAAGTCGCAGCAGGCCGGTAATTTGTGCGACAGCAGCCTGGGTTTCACCGGAGATTTCCCGTTTCTGCAATCTTAGCAACCAATACCCGTACAAAGCCGTGAAGCAGGTTTCCAGTTCAGAAACATCTTTACTATCCGACTTTGCCCTTAAAGCCACAATATGAGGCAGGGTATTATAATAGACACCGATATACGCCGATTCCTTAGGCTCTTTCAATAACCGCAGGTGAAGATCAGTAAGGTCCATGATCAGGTTCTTGTTGATTTGCAGATGTCCTTTTTCTTGTACACCCTCCGATTTCATCATCAGGATTAGCCCTTCATACCAGTCTCGGGCCTCTTTCCTTTCTTCTTCCGTATGATACACCGGATCGACCAGCGACTGCTGTACCTTGTCGATGTCCAACTCATACGAGCGCAAAATATCTTCCAGTTGCCACATATACAACAGATATTCCGCAATATTCTCTTGTTTCTTTTGCCGGGCTATCAACATAACGTAATTTTGTGCAAAAATACAACGAATGATCAAGTTTTGCATCATCGAGTCGTCATATTTTCTCTCATCTTCCAATAACGATTTATCTCTTCAGATAGTTATCAACTCATTTTGGTTGCAATTAATTTCAAAAAAATCACTTTTCCATGATACGTTTTGATAGCTTTCTTCGTCAAATTAATTGAGTATGGACATTGTTGAATACAAGAAAATAGTCGTCGCACTGCGTCCTTCGTTACTCGCAGTTGCCCGCCGCATTACAGGAAATACCCAGGATGCGGAGGATGTGGTGCAGGATGTATGCTTGAAGATCTGGCATTTCCGTGACCGGATCGATCAATACGAAAATATGAAAGCATACAGCACGACAATGGTCAAGAACCTGAGTATTGACAAAATCCGGAGTCGGAAGGCATTCTCCGACGAACTGGAATTGGCCGGCAAAGAAACGGGAGAGCAACTGCCCGATTCGCTGCTCGAAGAAAAAGAAGAACGTGATGCCATTCGTAAAATAATTGAAATGCTACCGCCATTACAACAGCGCATTTTACAAATGAAGGACATCGAAGGATATGAGACGGATGAAATTACGGAAATTACAGGTATGGCGGCCGAAGCCGTTCGCAACAACCTTTCACGGGCGCGCAAACGGATACGCGAATTGTATCTAATGTATTACCAAACTAAAGAATCAGCAGAATGACAACAGATATCAGGAGCCTGTTAGATAAATATTTCGAGGGGGACAGCTCTGCAGAAGAGGAGAAGGTGTTGCGTCGTTACTTTGCGCAGGACAACCTGTCCGAAGACCTGAAGGTGTACGCATCCATATTCCGTTTCATCGACGACGAAGCGTCAGCCTTGGCCGTACTGAATGAGATACGTAGCGAAAACGGTCACCGCACTCGACGCAGGGTTCGGTCGTATAAAAATCTACGGATGATCGCCGCTGTGGCCGCCACCTTGTTGATCGTCATCCTGGTACTGATACGTCCCAATCGGCAACCGTCACTGAACGGAAACTATGTCTGGGTGGATGGCAAACAAATTACAGATCCTGCCATTGTAGATAAATATGCCGAGGCATCTTTAGGGAGAGTACAACCAGAAAATGACCTCATCGAAGATCAGCTTCGTTTTATGCTGGAATAAGCACAATGCAGATGAACCTTCTTATAATGATAATTTTACGATACGAATATAAACACGTTATTACAATGAAGATAAAGAAAACAATTTTTCGCCTGTTTATCCTTTTCCTGTTCCTTTTCACCACGGGGGTGACGGTACAAGCACAGGAAAATCTAAGGATCAATACAGTCTTCGAAAAATATGGGAAACAAAAAGGTGCCACCATGGTAGTCCTCTCCGGCAAAGCACTCCACAACTATCAACTTGATAAATACCGCAGCATCACCCTGCAATACGACCGGACCATCCTGGAGGAAATACAACAATGCCTCGAAACGGACAAGCAACAGGCGTACCAGATAAAAGAGGTCATCAACAATGGTATTATCTCGTCGGGGTATTACCAGCTTCCCGAACAGAAAAACCAAATAAACAGATATATCCTGTTCAAGATCGGAAACGACGGTACTGCCACGCTGATTTATATGGAAGGAGGAAATGATTCCGAAGAGCTGATCAACCGGTTGTTTATTAGAAGCGACTAAGTAGTTATTTAATTACCAATTACCAATTACCAATTACTAATTACTAATTACCAATGGAGCTAAATTTCTGGTCTTGGGTCTTGGTTCTGAAATCTCAAATCCGACTTCACAAACCCCAAATAGTCTTGGCTCTTGGTTCTAAAAGTCTTTATTCTTTGCTCTTTACTCTAAAAAAATAAAACAATGAAGAAAATTACAATTATCATCGCTTTTTTGTTGCTCGCCTTGTATATGGACGCTTCAACACTACTCCCGGCCGACACCACTTTTCACTACAACAACCGGAAAGTGGTTATTTCAGAAAACGACCATCGAATGAATATCTCGGTATATCATCAAAATGAACAGGGTGATACCATCGAGAGCCGGAAGATATACGAAGGTATCTATACCGACGGGAGAAGTATTGAACGAGTATACGAAAATAGTTTCGAGATATCGGTACCCGATATTTTCAAACCGAAAAGCAAGCGTCGCCCAAGCCGTTCACACTGGGCAGGGTTCGGTGTGGGATTCGCTAATCTCCCCAACGGACTAGATTTCGACGGCGAACTGGCATCTATCGTCAACCTCAGCCGTTCATTGCAATACAACCTGAACCTTATCGAAGGTTCATGGCGTATAGGGAACAGCAATTTCACCGGAATTACCGGTATGGGCATTCAATTCAACGCCATCCACTGGCAAAAGAACAAAGCCATCGAGGTAGTGGATTACAAATCGGTCGTCACCACCACCGAGCCCGGCAATGAATATAGGGACACCCGTCTGCACTATACTTATCTCACCTTTCCATTCCTCATTGAAACCAACTGGGATTTGGGACGTCGCTCTCATTTCTTTGTGAATGCAGGTGTGGTTGCCAAAGTAAAGACCGCGTCATCATCCAAAGTTTGGGCGAACAACGAAAATGGGAAAAAAGTGAAGACTAAACTGCCCGGAGAACTGAATATCCGACCCGTTACCCTGGATCTACTGCTCCAGGGAGGAGTGGACGACCTGGGATTCTTCGCCTCCTATTCTCCGTGCAACCTCTTCAGAAATAACAAAGGACCGGAAGCCAACCAGGCCACTATTGGAGTCCAATTTTACTTCTGATGCAGAATAAGCACGCATCCAAAACAAAAAATGCTTCATTAACAGGCGGGATCATATCTTTTAAAAAAAGCAATGATCCTGTTTTTATCTATGACTGTTTAACGAAATCTGGTGATTTCAGTGCACAATATCGCAAAAAGAGGTAATTTTGCATAAACATTTATAGTGTATGATCAAGTTCCATATCATTGAATCGGGATATTTCCATGGTGACGGCGGCGTGATGTTTGGCACCGTACCCAAAAAATACTGGTCCGCAAAATACAAGGTCGATGAAAAGAATATGTGCGTGATGGCGCTGCGCTGCCTCTTTATCGAGACAGACACAAGACGTATCCTGGTGGATGCGGGAATAGGCGACAAGCACAACTCCCGCTTGAAATTCTTTCAGCCGTTCGACCAGAAAGATATTGCCGGGGAAATCCGAAAAATCGGATATACGCCGGAAGAGGTGACCGACGTGATTATCACTCATCTCCATTTTGACCATTGTGGCGGCTGTACAGTATTCAACAGCGATAAAAAGGCAGTACCCACCTACCCCAACGCCACTTATCACTTGAGCCTTGCCCAATGGAAAAATTACCGCACTCCCTCGCTTTTTGAAAAGGGATCTTTTTTCGCCGACAATATTGAACCGGTGTATGATGCGGGACAATTACAGTTCGTGTTGGAGGACGGGCAACTCGATGAACAGGTCCGGCTGGAACTCTATGACGGACATACTCCGGGACAGATCGCCGTGCTTTTCGATACGGAAGAAGGAAATTACGCTTTTCCGGGTGATGTGGTACCCACATCACTCAACCTCTCATTAAGCTGGCTTTCGGGCTATGACAATAGTGTGGCCGTTGCCATGGAAGAAAAGAAACGCTTTATGGACAAAGCAAAAAAAGATAAGCGCACGCTTATCTTTTATCACGATGCCTATACCGTTTCGGCCGGTTTATAACTTTTGTATTGTATATATGCTACTTCCCCATAGCGGAATACATGCCAATTTACCAACGGAAATTTTTAGAACGCTACCTGAACCCGCCACATCCGTTGGCATCGACAAAGGAGATGCGGCAGGCCGCTTATGGGTTTTGACATTTGAAATGGGTTCATGATTGTAATTTTTCACTTCTTTGTAAAAACCTGAATAAGTCTTTCTTTACCTTTTATGTTGTATCTTTCAGCTATTATGGGATAATTGGCTTTTTCGTAATAATGACCACTCCGTTTTTTCCTTCGTCCCCATACATTTGCGTACCACTATTATCCTTCAACACCGAGATTGATTTAATGTCATTGGGATCAATGGAATTCACTTTAAAATCTTTCGGCATTTTTTCTCCATCAACAACAATTAAGGGTGAATGTCCATTGAATGGATCTAAATCCTGAGAGTTCTTATCATGTGAACTTATTACTATGCGATTCATATTACCCCGGAGAGAATCCATTGATCCGTAACCGACTACTACAACATCATTATCCTTATTTTCCTTTTTCGTCTCAATCAAAATCACACCATCTTTTCCTTTATCTCCATAAATCTCGATAGCGGCCTTGTCTTTTAAGACAGAGATGGATTCAATATTGTCGGCATTTATTTTTTGCATCTCTGTATCGGAGATAGTCTTTCCATCTACAATATAAAGTGGCTGCTTACCACCCACTGAACGTAGAGTCACCTTTCCCTTACCATTTTGAGAACTTTCCATCTGATCTATTCCAATCACTTTCAATTTATCCTGTCCTGATTTATTATCCCCACTGGTAGTCTCTTCAGGCACTAAAACAACAACAAGGTTGTTCTCCTCTTTTTCTACAGGATACTCCACAGTTTTGTAATTGATCATCGAAAATTGAAGTATATCACCTATATTTGCTTTAATACGAAAATTTCCATCCAAATCGGTCACTGTTCCTTTTTCTGTACCTTTGATCGTAACCAGCCCTCCTATAATCACGCCTTGTTTGTCTTTTACACTTCCCGACACCATGACTGTCGACTGATTATCGACTACTTCATCCACATCATCCCGGCCTTTTATCCTGACTGTAATGAGTTCATCACTCTCTCCCTCTCCTTTTTCGAGTATCACCTTCAGATCGGACTGGGATTTTGTCAAGGTAACTTTTCGCTCTTTGTAATCGACCATCACAAAAGAATAGGTAGCTCCTTTTTCGGTATTGAGTACAAATTGTCCATTATTATCACTTATAGTTCCTGAACTGTTTTCCTTGTTAATAATTGCAACCATTGGAATAGGCTTACCGCTTTCATCCACTACTTGCCCTGAAACAGTAATTTTTTCCTCCACTAAGTCTGTGTCATTATTCTCTTTTTCTACTGCTTTCGCATTCAACTTCGGCACTGAAAGTGCAATCAGGGCCATAAACAATACGGGAAGCGTCATTGCGTAATTCCACCCTACTCTACGGTCTGTTTTGTTTTTCTTCATCATAGTAATTCGTTTGTGCAGGTCGCGTTGATGAAAATTGTTTGCCAAAGCAAATTTATAATCGCCTACGCTTTTGCGGATTAATAAAAGTTGGTATTGTTGGGAATCGATTCCGTAATTAAGCACCTGTTGGTCCGCTTGATACTCATGAACAGACTGAACTTCCTGTCGCAATAACCAGGAAAAAGGATTGAACCAGAAAACAGAGGTAAAAACATCGAAAAAGATCATATCCACCGAATGCCGGAAATGAATGTGTGCCCTTTCATGACGGATTACGGCTTGATTATCCGCTGACAACTCCTTCCGGGAAAGCACGATATAGTTCATCCAACTGAATGGCGAAATATTCTTATCGGTTATACATAAGACGGTATGATCAGCCAGGGTTTGTTTTTCTGCTTTACGGATGATAATTATAATCTGGGCCAAGCCGATCAGATAACGGGCAAATGTGAATAGAAATCCCATAACAAACAAGATCATCAGTATCTGGATCCATGGAATTTCTATCCGCGGTTGCGTTTCCACAAACCCGGTAACGGGAATGGAAGAAAAATCCGTCCAAAAAGATTCGGTAATAGGTTCCGGTTGCTTCTCAGGAATAAGATTAAAACGGAAAAGGGGAAGCACTGTTATCAACAATAATATGCATATCAACGAAAAACGGTTGACACTGTGGAAGGTATTATTGGCAAAAAACCACTTGTATAAGCCATAAAATAATACCGTTAAGATGGTTGCCCGGAGCAACCAATAAAGAAAAAGTTCCATAATAGTCATTTTTTAGGATCCGACCTTTCCACTTCATCCAATAGTTTCCGGATTTCTTCCACAGAAATATCCTGCTCTTTGATAAGCGATGAGACCACACTCAGATAGGAATTATCGAAATACTTCTTCACCACACTCCTCAATGTACGGTTGCGATATTCCTCCTCACTGATAATCGCGAAATAACGATAGGTAGCACCGAATGCTTCATGCGACAGAAAACCTTTCTCTTCCAGCATACGTGCATAAGTAGACAAGGTATTGAAATGTGGTTTCGGATCGGGATACCTCTCCACCAACTGCTTTACAAACAGCGGTCCTTCATTCCAAAAAAATCGCATTACTTCTTCTTCCCTGGGTGTTAACTCTTTCATATTTTGATTATTAAATTGTTATACTTCACTTTAAATGTTGTGTGATCTCCGATTTTCAAACGTTTCATCCCGATTCGAAGAACAAAACTTGATAAAAATCAATCACAATACAAATATAACTAAAACCTTTCGTTCTACGACGAATATATTTAGTTAAATAAAATATTTTAGATTGTTAAAATTTCGACTAAAAGAAAAACCGACTGAAAATCAATCGGTTTAATTATTTATACAAAACACTACTCACTGTTTTCAGTCTTTTTGATTACATCAAATCGTTTTTTATGAAAACTGGAACCAGTTATTTTGTCTAATTAGCTTAACGAAAATGTTCTTTTGACAGTAATATATTTTTTTGGAACTTCAGGTTCCGACAAAGCATCAACCCCTTCAATTTTCATTTCAATTTTCGGAAAATCTTTATCAATAAACTCAATATCAAAATCACTCGGTAATTCATTGATTTCAAGTTTATTATCGATAAGATGATGTACAAAATCAAAAGTCAAGCTTATATTGCGTTCAACTATCTCTTTTCGTGTCATTATTTTTTCTGTTCATATCGGACAATCGCCAACCATTTTCCCTGTAAAAATGTTTTATATTGATATACTACATCTAACAATATTCCATTATCAATAACCAATCGAACTCTCAACCGGTTCAATTTTTGGAAATCCAAGTAAGATGTAAACTCAACCTTTTTCATTTCTGTTCAAACAAAGATAAGAGATTTATTGTGAAAATAAAAATTTAATAACAAAACAAATCTGTCTCATTTCAACCGCCCGTTCTTTTTGAGCGCCTGATCCAAAATCCATTGAATTTGACCGTTCACACTGCGAAATTCATCGGCAGCCCATTTCTCTATTGCATCCATGGTGTCGGCATCCAACCGCAATGCAAAGTTCCTGGTCGTTTTCTCTTTTTTAGCCATCTTTCATTCGCTCCATCTTATCAAATTACACACCAGTACCTAACCACCTGTTCACTTAGGCACTCAGGCACCTTTCCACTCTCACTGGTACAACGTCCCCGTATTCAGTACCGGTTGAGCCGATTCGTCGGCACAAAGTACCACGAGAAGGTTACTAACCATAGCCGCTTTTTTATCGCTGTCGAGTTCTACAATACTTTCATCCTCTATCCTTTCCAACGCCATCTTTACCATTGTTACCGCACCTTCCACAATCTTCTCCCGGGCAGATATAATGGCCTCTGCCTGCTGGCGGCGAAGCATCACGGCTGCAATTTCGGGTGCATACGCCAGATAATTGATGCGTGCCTCTACCACTTCTATTCCGGCCATTTCCAAACGGATATTCAATTCTTTCAACAGATCATCATTGATCTCTTCCCCACCCGACCGCAATGTCAGTTCGATATCCGAAACCACATTATTGTCATATGCATATTGACCGGCAACCTGACGCAACGCAGCATCACTTTGTACTGCCACAAAATTCTCAAAGGCATCCATCTGTTTACTTACCGTATAGGAAACAGCCCCGTCTTTCCCTGGCCTGGATGCCGCCATCGTCTGTGCGTCTATTTCAAACATCGCCTTGTAAGTATCTTTCAATTTCCAAACCAATACCAAACCTATCAATACCGGATTTCCCACTTTGTCATTCACTTTGATAGGATCCACGTTCAGGTTTCTGGCGCGCATAGACAATTTTTTCTTTGTCATAAAGGGATTCACCCAAAAGAATCCGTTCTCTTTCAATACTCCTTTGTATTTTCCGAAGAAGATCATCACTACGGCCTCATTGGGCTCCAGTTTGGTATATCCGAGAAACATGATAATCCATACAATCGACAGAATAATGCCGGTAATGATACCCCAAATCTCCCCTGGGGAGAAAAGCCACACAATTCCTGCCAACAGGATTAACATCACAAAAAGCATCATGAAACCGTTCATTCTGAAACCCTTAAACTTGAATTCTTTTGTTTCCATAAATCAATAAATTTAAAATGATATTATTTTGATATCACAAAAATATGGACTGTTTTTTGATTTTCAAAACTTTTCCCTATTTTTTTCCACCTTTCAATAAATTAGTACCTTTGTACTCGTTATGACAAGCAGGTTTGTGACAGGCAGGTTATCATTTAACTACACTCAATACGTATTATGGATATAAATATTCTCATTGTTTTCGGAATTATCCTTCTGACAGTTACTTTCTTTGTGTGGGGTAAAATACGATCGGATATTGTTGCCCTATCCTCACTCGTTTTACTGGTATTATCAGGCATACTCACACCCGAAGAGGGACTATCGGGATTCTCCAATTCCGTGGTTGTCATGATCGTTTGCCTGTTCATTGTCGGTGGGGGTATCTTCCAGACGGGACTTGCGAAAATGATCAGTACAAAAATCCTTGCCCTGGCGGGGGGTAACCAATTCAAGCTTTTTATACTGGTGATGTTGGTAACCGGCGGGATCGGCGGATTTGTAAGCAATACGGGAACAGTAGCACTGATGCTGCCTATCGTAATGAGTCTGGCAGCGGAAGCCAAAACAGACTCACGCCGGTTTCTGATGCCGATGGCGTTTGCCAGTAGCCTGGGACTGCTCACATTAATCAGTACCCCTCCCAACCTGATCATCAACGATGCATTGGTCAGTGGTGGGTTTGAGGGACTCTCTTTCTTCTCATTCTTGCCTGTCGGGTTAATTACGCTGACTCTTGGCATCCTGTTACTATGGCCACTCAGCAAGTTATTGGTCACGGGAAGGGATAAAGAAAAATCGGCTATAAAGAAAAATAAATCGCTGAATCAACTGGTATCAGAGTACCAATTGGCAGAGAATCTCTACAGGGTGCAGATAGAAAAAGGGTCTCCCTTTATCAATAAAACGCTTCAGGAATTAAATATCACCCGGACCTATAATGTAAGCATACTTGAAATACGAAGGATCAACTCACGGAACCGTTTTCATAAAACTGTGGATATGACGATGGCGGGACCCTCGAGTACTTTCAGGGAAAACGATATATTGTATGTATTCGGGAATTTCAATGATGTGACGGAACTTATCAACAAGAACGGTTTGAAATTAATTGATACGCACAAACTGGAAGGTACAGACAATGGTATGTCCAACTCTAAGGCTGGCGGATTGGAGTTTTCTGAAATTGGCATTGCCGAGGTTGTGTTGATGTCTACCTCAAAACTGATCAATAAACGGGTAAAGGAATCCAATTTCCGTCAGCTCTATAATGTAAATATACTGGGGATACAAC